>Ga0114996_10001589_pt1 | contig 30485 bp, 22 predicted proteins | sample ArcticOcean_MG_C_4_FD_87039 | JGI IMG/M metagenome (GOLD analysis project Ga0114996, IMG submission 87039) | Marine microbial communities from western Arctic Ocean - ArcticOcean_MG_CB4_134 | ecosystem: Environmental > Aquatic > Marine > Oceanic | place: Arctic Ocean: Canada Basin | collected... | reverse complement strand
ATCAAGTTTAATATTTTTAATGCCGAACCGGCTTTTCATATTTTTCTTTTTTCGGTCATCATCTGCCATATGGTCAAGGTCTTTCCAATAATAATTCATTTGTCCCAATTTCTTTTTATCAACCATCTTGTTTGCATAAGAAGACCACGTTCCATCCCTTTCTTCAATATATTTTGAGAAAGTAATCATTTCTTTTCTCCACCTGCTAGTCTTGCTTTTTTCTTTAATGCATTTCTAGTCAAGGATAGTATCGACATATTATTTGACATTGGATCTACTGCGGCTCTTGTTGCTACATCATTATAAATTTGTCGATGCTTAACAGATATAGGTTGTCCCCTATTCATTTTTTTCAAAATCATTTTAAATACGCTAATCTCTTTTTGTGGGATTAGTTTCGTCTGTTTCAATAATAATACTATTTTATTTACATCTATCTCAGGATTTGGTTTCTCCTCAACAGCCATATTACACTCCTAGCTGAAACCATCCCTGTTCAAGCGGTTCGGCTGCATCGTCTAGAATATCAGGAGTCGAATAGGTAACCTCAACCGACTCGACAATCTCTTGTTCTCGTACTGGTGGATAAAGCCATCCCTTTACGATAAAGTCTAAATTCCAATTGACTATTCGTTGTTCTGCAAAATCTCCCTCAAATTCATCACTCATAGTCAATCCAGTCAGTTCTATGGGTATATCTCTTTTTAACTCTAATGCAGGAACTTCTTCCATTACTACGTTGAAGTCAGGTTGAAAATAAGGTAAAATTTGTTCAATGATTTGAAGTCCATCATCCATATAATCCACATAAACGTCAAGAGTGAATGAGTAGTTATATGGAATAGGAGTATACAAAATAGTAGCTTTACCAGTATCACCTGCCTGAGTGAATTTATACTCATTCATTTGATTCACCGATCGAGAATAATCTGACTCCATCCCTGTCATAATAAATCCCATTCGTGGGACTTGTCTGTTCTTTTTACTGTCTTGTATTAATCGTGCCAGATATTTTTTGCGAGACTCATAAGCTAAAGGTACTCTAATATCTTTAATGAGAGTGCCGTCTGACTCCGTCCGCTGAACGTGAACATTATTGAAGACTGACCCAAAGGCAGTAATTAATTTTCTAGTTGTTCCGTGATAAAAAGTTGTTCCAAACATTATGTACTTCCAAATGGGTTCATTTCTGATAGGTCTAGAATATCATCATCCATAGTATCCCAATCAGGAGTTGCTAATTCAGCATCTACTGCCGCTTGTATCTCTGTCTCTACTGCGGTTATCTCAGCATCAGCCACATCAATATCTTCACCTCCATACTCCCAAGGTTTAAGCGTTAGTGTCCAAATGTGTTGAGCTCCTTCTGGCGCTGGATAAAATGAGCTGTCATTTCCAACAAATGTTACTTCAAATAATGCTTCAGCATCCGTGAAATATAACAAGTCACCAGCAATCGGTCTGTCATCATCCGTTGCTACGGTTTGTTCTGCAAAAGATTTCTTCGTGAAAGAAACCTTCATTTCGTCAGTTACAGATACACCGAACTTAGAATAGAAATCTCCAACATCTCCATACTCTTGATAATCATCAATCAATATATTAAATGTCCACACGGTATCAAATTTACTAGACGGGTCTTCTCCAAAGATAGGATCTAGCGCCGTACCATATTTGCGTGGAAGATATTTCGCCTCAAATCCAACTACTGCGACAACCTCTTCTACCATATCTTGAACCATTACAGATTTGGACATATTGTCGAACATACCCACTAGATCACCCCACTATAAAGTTTGCCGGAAGTTCGTAATTAAGTGAAAATTCCTCTTCGAGTTTTTCAATCTCTTCTTTCGCTTCATCCCAAACTTGTTGTCCATTAATTGTTATTCCGCCCGGTAAAGGCATTCCATCAAACTGTTTCATATTTGCACCCCATTGCTGTTTAATCTGTGCAGTAGCGTACTTTTTAATCCATTCATCATTGAATACATCTAACGCATAAGAAGATGACTCATCAGGTATCACGGCTTGCCACGCCCGCAAGAGTATAGAATTTCCTATTGTCCAAGTTGCTCCAGCGGCTTCACAATCTACCTTAGTTGTCTCTGCTTCGTCTGAACAGACTGGTCCTATAATTTTGCCTGAATGACTGTATAATCTATTGGTCGCTTTATTAAATGTAAACGTTCTATCTAATCTGAAATAACTATTCACCATTTCAAGGTGTTGCATTGTTATTTCAAAATACGTCATATTGACCTTAGTCATATCAAACATTTCGTCCGCCATTATTCTGTAGCGTACATCACTCATCGCCTCAGAAGAATATCTTCCCGGTTCGTATATTCTTGTCACCGCTATGATATCATCATCCAGAGTCAAATATTCATTTGTCTCATCAGCTTGCGTGAATTCAACATTGATAAACTTCTCCTCTGCACCGTCAAAATGGCGCTCAATGAATAATTGGAGAGCATCATCTATCCTGTCATATGCTTGAGTATCGTCCACTTGGATCTCAATCTTTGGAGCTCCAAGTTTACGATATGCATAATCTCTCAAGTTATCTACACTTTGTAATTTAGCCATTACAACCTTTTTCTTTAATCTTTGTCTATATTGTCAATTGCTTTATCAAGTTTTTTCGTAATTTTTGCCTCTAAATGGGGTAGTAATCTGATACCCATATACCCAATTAGAAATGCTATTCCAAGTGCAGTATATGGTCCAAATGAAAATTGTTCCATTAAAGCTGGTATAGCAAATTCTGCGGCTATCCATCCTGTGGCTGCCGCGAGGGCTACATTTTTTAGTTCAGATTTCCATCCTGTCCAAGTATGGACTAATCCATTAGTCACTCCACCTGCGGTCGATGCAAAAACGCAACACCATTTAGCACCAAATATTGCTAGTAAAGTTTCCATATATATTTCTCCTCTTTTATTGTTTATTACTACTCTTATTTATGTGTAAATCCGTCTCCACCCAACTTTCAAATTGATATATAAATAAGAAGAAACGTATTTATAATTTACATAACTATTTATATAATAAGGTGATTGCGATGGATGATAAAAATTATGTACCCTTTAAGGAACGACAGAAAAATTCTTTGGGAGGACGATTGGATGAAGCATTAAAACAATACTCTGTAGTTAAAGTAGGTAATGCTAACGGGGCAGTACACGGAAAAGACTATAGAGAAATGAAACGATTAATACTAGATACATTTTATGCCAGCGAAAAAGTTTGAAAAAGACCATCCATATATGAAACGATTGGATGAAGTATTAAAACAGTTCGTAATAGTTAAGATAGATGTTGAAGAGGTAGAGCGTGGTGAAGACTCTGAGGACTATGAGGAGATGAAACAGATCGTATTAGATGCTCTGTTTATGAGATATGCAGGACAAGACATAAGGAAATAATGAACAATTTAGCAACCCTTGTCTACGACAAAGGAATAAAAGAAGAGATAGAAGAGTCTGCCAGATTCAAGTATGAAAAACGTATCGAATATCTAGTGGGAGCAAACAATGAACTTATGCGAGAATTAGAACGATACGAAATTCCATCTTTAGAGAATAGATGGAGAAAAGATATGATCTAACCCTATTGTGCTTTGACTTCAATGCCTTGTCCAAATGTTCCAAAAGGAGCATTACTCAGATTTGCTTTAGTATATTTTTGATAGCCTTGTAATATATCTTCTGGCATTGGAATGAATTTGATTTGAGATTCATCTTCTACGATATTCAAGGCAAAATCATAAAATGATATTGCTGATCCTGTTCCTATATTGTAAATTCCTGAAACTCCTTTGGTCATTGCATTCTGCGTCATCAAAAGTGCATCTCTAATATCAACAAAATCTCGTTTGATTTCTTTTGAACCTTCAAACAATTCTATACATCCGTTGTTCTTATATTGTTCAGTCATCCACTTAAATGGTGTGACATTAAAATATCTCAATCCAATAATCGTATTGTCAATATTTGTCATATATTTACGAGAATATTTATCTGCCAGCAACTTGCTCAAAGCATAATAACTTTCTGGTATATAATCATCTGATTCATCATTTGCATCTGGTCGGTTACCATATACTGTAGCACTAGAAGCAAAGACAAGAGGAATTTTGTTCAAATAACAAAGATCCATAATATTGCACGTATATTGATAATTATTTTCCATCATATATTTACCATCATTATTATGACGGGAACTCTCAGCACCAAAATGATAGATTCGCTCAATCATTTTATTCTCAGCAAGAAAAGCTAAAAGTTCTATAAACTTACTCTTATCTACATAATCTTGAAACTTTAATTTATTAATATTCTGTAACTTAGAAGGATCCGACAAATCATCAACAAGCAATATATTTTCTTGTCCTTGGTCATTCAATCTTTTAATTAAATGTGAACCCATAAAACCTGCACCGCCAGTTACGATAATTATTTTTTTGAAGTTTTCCGCGGTGCCCACCTCTTCGGATTTCCCTAATTGTTTTTCAACAATTTCTGTTACTTCCTCTTTGGAGAATTTTCTTTCCGGTTGATCGCCAACGTATTTTTTTACCCTCGGTAACATTCCACTTATTGGCTCTACTTCTTCTTCTGGTTCGCCCATTTTTCTTTTCCTATTTTCTACTTCAATTTCTCGTTTTTCGATTTCTACATCTATATCAATTGGATTTGCACGGGCTTCAAATCTTTTTCCGCTTTCCATTTCTTTCTCCTAGTTTGTTATTTCGATAATAAGATTTCTCTCTGGTATATATAGATATTCAAGACCACTTTCAGACAATGTTCTAATAGCATCATCGATTGTTTCCACAAGAGGCTCACCACCAAGATTGAAAGATGTATTGAATAGTATTGGTACTCCAGTCTCTTTATAGAACTGGTCAATCATTTCATAATAAATTGGATTTTGATGTTCTTTAACAGTTTGAATTCTACAAGTTCCGTCTATGTGAATGATTGCTGGAATTTTTTCTGCAACTCCTTCTTTACAATTCATTGCGTACATCATATGAGGAGATTCTTCCATCCCTCTCATATCAAACCAGTCGTGTGCGTGTTCGTGTAGTATAGACCCGGCGAACGGACGGAAATACTCCCTTTTCTTTACGGAGTTTACATAATCTTTTCCGGCCACTTCCCGCGGGTCATATAGGATAGAACGATTGCCCAAAGCCCTCGGGCCGTTCTCACACCTATCTTGAAACAAAGTGACAATGTTTCCTTCCAAGATAAGTTTCACAGCATCTGGTGCATATTGTTTTTCATATATACCAGTTGCGTTATATTTCTTTGCAATTTCAAAAATTTCTTCTTCAGACTGCATTACATTTGGCCCAAGACACAGGTTCTCTCCGTATGATCTTACTGTCTTGTCTTTTGTGAGTGAATAATGAGTAATTAAAGCGCCTCCCATAGCAGTTCCAGCATCATTACTGATAGGTTCTACATATAATTTTATATCTTCATCTTTTAATTGATCAAGATACCAATAATTAGCAACACAATTAAGTCCATATCCACCAGAGATAACAACATTTTTCTTACCACTCATCTTAACTGCTTTGCGTATCAAATCAAGAACCATTTGTTGTGATTCTGTCTGAATCGCATATGCCATATCCCTACGATTCTGAAGCGTAGTTAAGTCGTTCTCAAAATCTTCTGAAGAAGTTTTTAATTTATTCCAACGACCTTCATTCACCAGTGATCCGTTAGGATATGTTGGAATAATCAAATTTCTATCTGTGGTTTTCCAATCTCCTCCATTACCATCTGTGTAAATGGGAGGAAAGTAATCTGCAGGTCCACCATATGGAAATAAACCCATCGTCTTACCCGCTTCAATAGGGGGAAATCCACAATATTGAGTTACGGCTTCATATGCTTTAACAATACCAGCAGAGTCATCAAGAATTAATTCGTGTGTTCCTTGCTCACCTTCTCGGTCTGAAGTCTGTTCTGATATATTAATACTTGGCCAAGGTCCTCTACCACCTTGATGTTTATAAAGAGTTTTAAATTCGTCAGGATAATCACAGTTCATTATAGTTTCTAATTCCCAAGACATAATTTCTTCGCCTGATATATTCAATGGAATAAATGTTCCGGCTCCATCAACAATAACTGCCACTGCTTCATCAAATCCCGACCTATAAAATGCACACGCGGCGTGCAATTTATGATGCCATTTGTGTAAGTCTAATACTTGATCATCATTTGAATCAGACCTAATTTTTCTGCGAGTCCATTATATACACTCCCACCCCTAAAATCAACTCGACTTTCATCTGGTTGTGTATGAGCAATAACTAGATAATCTATTTTGTCTGTATAGTCTAGAATTTTAATCATTGCCGCATAAGGACCTCCATCATATTTCTTTCGAGACAATCTCTCTTCTTCTATATTGAGAACAATTTCTCCATCTTTCAATAAACAGACTGCCGCATTATGTCCACGAGATATACCTGCTATCCACTGACTCATATTCTACTCCTTATTATCTAAAAGATTATTCTTATAATCTAATTTCTGTTCTTTACGTTCTGCTCGTTCTGTCGCTCGTCTTTCTTTCCTGGTACCTTCTTTCGGACTGGTATCCTGAATACTTCCAAATGGAACATTATGTGTATGATTAGGATCAGAATGATTATGATCAGGATTAGTACAAACATTTTGTTGTTGATTTGGAATAAATTTTCCTTCGAATTTATTTCCTTTGCCTAAGAATTTTATACACGAATCAACAACTCTTTGCTCATCTCCTTCATTCATCATCATTACTTCATCATTTTGTCTATCTTTCTCATCATCCATAGTCATTCTAATGGGAGCATAATTTCTCCCTTTTTCTGCTCCAATATCTATAATATCAAATTTATCATCATTAGGATAAGTGATATTAATAGGTACAGTAGAACCAACAACAACCGTTGCAGTTTTATCCAGAGCTTTTGCTATATGTTGTCCGACAGAATCGCATCCTAAGAAATGATCTGCTGACTTAATCATTGACGCCCATAATCTTAAATTAGGTTCTCTGGGTACTGCTACTTTATGTTCTTCATTATCTGGAATAGGGAGAGCAAGTTCCGCCATAACAATTATTGCATACTTATCACGGAGTTGTTCAATAATACTAATAATATTTCCTACTTCAAAAGATCGTGAAGTGCTATCAATTAAATACTCACCCATTTGTTCAACAGAACGACCAAATGGTTGAATAATAAGTGCTTTGTCTTTATTTAATTGCGATTTAATTTCTTGAAGCGCCTGATATCCAGTGATTGTTTCCGTCTTATTCAAGGTGATAGTCGGCGCAGACAATTCTCTGGATTCCTCAAGACCATTGATTTCGATATCAAATGCTTGAGCAAGAGAACATTTTTGATTGAAGTATTCGTTGATTCTGTATGGCTCTGGAGTAACGATATCCTTATCGCGGAGATGTTGGTCGAAAAGACCTTTGTGCCATACTTCGTATGCGTGTTTTTGTAGGACAGGATGACCTCGATAGAAGTCCATACCTGCTTCACAGACTATTGTGAAATCTTTATCACCTGATTCTTCTGCGTATTTTTCAAAAGCAGGGATTGATGTTATTACCCTTCCTGCTCCACCACTAATAAAGAAAGCCTTAGATCGACTCTTTTTCATATCACTTCACCTCACTTGAGTTAATTAAATTAGAACAATTATAACACAATAATCATAACTTGTCAAGTCTTTTTCTTTTACTTATATGACAAATAAAAAAGGCTTCCCGAAAGAAGCCCTTATATAATAATTAATATTTAAAGACAGTATTATGCACCAGGTACTGCTTTTGCAGTTGGATCGGATGCTTCAGTTGGATTTTCTTCTGCTTGTCCTGATCCTCCAAGACCGCCTTCTATTAAATTATCTTCTTCTTCAGGAGACGGAGGCATAGGTACTGTATGTGGTTCTTTACCAGCATAAGTTTGAGGAAGATCCCTCAATCCTTGTCTATATGCTTCCCATCTATCTTTCAATGATCCGTCAGGCAATAATGTCTTAATATCTGTTTCGTCTAGTTCACTATTTCGATTTTCTCTAATTTGCTCCCAAGATGCCCACGTTTTCTGTAAGACTAAGTTCCATTCTCCAGTAGCTTCGTCATAAGTAGATTCATTTCTATCCCATACGTGATCGGGTGGAATTGAATCTGTTGCAGGTCGCTCATAATAAATAGTACCATCTGCTAATTTATCTTGGATTTGAGGCAGTTTATCATAAGAACCTCTTGTGTCGCCCGTACAATGTGGTTGTGCAAAGAGGGAACATATGTGAGCATCTTTTGAGCAGTCTATTTTAACTCTTATACAATCTAAAGGTACAGGAAGTTTTTCTATAGCGGCTGTCTGATCCTCATTATCGTAATCTTCAATATCTCCGTCATCAAGATAATTTGTCTTGATTGCTTGATGATTCCATTTTCCTTTTTTATCTCCTTCTTTTTCAACACATACCCAAATAAAATCGGGACCGAGATAATCTAATGTGGCGGTGCTTGATCCAGTGATTGTCGAACCAAGATAGCCATCATCAGGCACCGGATATGTCATTTTAATGTTCAATTTAGCCATTTTTCTAGTATCTCCTAATGTTTCCTTTTTTTAATTATGCACTATATGTGACAACTACTCCGCCACCACCACCGGCTTTTGCACAGCAACACGTTCCAGATACTTGACCCCCAAATGCTCCAGTTCCAACACTTGCTGGTCCCCCACCTGAGTGATATCCAAAAGTACAACCACCCTGTGATCCGGAAAATCCACCTGGACTTAATGGCCCACCTGCGTGAGTTGCAGTTTGAAACATTGAACTTGCACAATGCTGTGATCCTTTTCTCCAAGAAGTTGATCCTTGAACTCCGTAATCTGCGCCGAAAATTTGTGAGCATCCAAAACAAGTCTGACAACAAGTATAACACCACCATCCTCTACAGTCATTTTGTCCGGGATGTCCTCCCGTTGCACAAAAATTAGTGAGTCCAGGTCCGTTAATCCAAGACGTATGACCTCTAATACCGTGACTACCTGACCAGCAACATCCTGTTCCACCAGCACATAGACAATATATAGAACCTTCTGAAAAGTCTCCATCATCTATGTTTACGTGTTTAACAGCATAACTTCCTGCTCCACCAGGAAGTGGATTCATCATACAACAACATCCACCAAAACCTGATGCGCCTGCTCCATAAATTTCAAATCTGATTGATTTTGTGTCATCTGGTACAGTCCAGTTACAAGCCCATCCACCATAGTTAATACCTTCTTGCCCTGTCTGGCCATCGAATCTGTGACATCCTATGAAAAAACTCCTCTCAGGACCACTTCCTCGTTCAGAGCCAGCGTTAATAGCTGCCACTCCTTCTGCGGTCGCGGTAGTTATTGCTGCCATATTTCCAGCTTGAAATGCACATATTTCTTGCTGAGACTCGTATAAATGATTCGCCATTAATTCTAATGCCAAATCAGTATTCCGAGACATTGCATTCATTTTTCCTAGTGTTAATATGTCCATTTTATTATCCTTGCTCCAATACTTTAGTTGAGGGAAAAGAAGAAGGTACAAAAACATCGTCTATACCTGATAATTCTGTCGGTAAATCACGTAGTTTTTGCCGAAATGCTATAACAGGGTCCTTCAGCGAATCTGGCGCATCTGCGGCAGATACAATTCCATCCGTCGATGCTAACTCCGCATTCCTCATACGTCTAACTTCGTCCCAATCACTTGTGCCGAGTAAATCATCATTTGTGTTTTTATATAATTTCCAAACTCCATCTTCATAAGTTGTTTTGTTTGAATCATATAATTCGTCTGGATGAATAGGATAATGCCAAGTAAATTCTTCATACCCATCAGGAGTAGAAATAGATTTTTCTTCTCTTGGGTCTTCGTTTCCAAGAATACCTAAATTTTCATCATCTAAATGATTATTATGATAATCCGAAAGAACTTCACATACAAGAGCATCTACCGAACAATCAATAACGACATTATCGCAATTTGCTCTATTTGGTCGCCCATCATATGCTTCCCATTCTCTTATAGAGATTTCTACACGTTTTGTTTCTTTATCAACAAGAGCAACCAACCTGGCTGGTCCGTTGTAATTTTCTGTTATGGTTTCAGTAGTAGCACCATCCAAATAATTGTCCGTAGGACATTCATAAGTATAGTCTACATCTACCATTTCTTGCCAAGTGTCGCTCATTTTTTATATTCCTTATGCGTATGTTACTATTACTAATCCAGCTTTGCCAGGAGAACCAACACATCCTCCACACAATGCGTTTCCGCAGTATGATTTTTGCATATTCATTCCGCCACCAGCGTGTCTGAAACTCCGACAAGGCGTTTCACATCCACACCAACCTGATGTAGTTTCAATCGATTGCATTAATGAATTTGATAATCTTTCTGACTGGGCTGTTTCTGTCCATCTTTTCAGACAATCACAATGCCCTGATGCCCAACCTTCTTTATAAAATTTCATTCCAGATGCGAAACCTACATAATCAACATTTGTTTCTGTATTACATTGAGTGGGAGAACACATTATCATTCCCTGACACTCAGCAGATTCCATCCAACAATGGTTTGCGTTACAGTTACAAACACAATAAAAATTATATCCACCTCTTCCTCCAGCGGCACAATAATTTGATAATCCGGGTCCGTTTACATATGACGCACAACCTCGTGGTCCATCACAACAACCAGTCCAACAATTACTTGATCCATTACCTCCAGCTCCTACACATATAGCAAACGTATCGCCATCAGTGAAATTTCCGGCTTCGGCACAAATCGTCTTTCGTGTATAATATCCTCCAGAAGATCCACAAGATGCAATATCACAGAAGCAACCTTGGCAACAATGTCCTGCACCTGCTCCGCCTCCACCCCAGGCTTCAAACTTAATAGTTTTCGTTCCGATAGGAACAGTAAAACTATCTGAACAACCTTCTTGACAATGACAGCCTCTAGCACAATCGTTGAAATAATGTTTTTCTTGAACTCCCATATTCGGACCAGCCGCATTAAGAGTGTCTACAGCCGCTTGAGCAGAAGCCGCTAATCCAGATGCCATTCCCACTTGAACATCACAAGTATCTTTGAGTGCGGTGAAAGTAGCATTGGCTAGATATTCCAACGTGACGTCCACATCCCTCGCCATTGCGTTCATTTTTCCTAGTGTTAAAATATCCATTAGTCTTTTCTCTCCAGTACTTTAGTATTCATTTCTACTTATATTTATATAAATTTGTTTAATTATACATCCCAAACATCTTTGAGTGTTATAATACCTCGCATATTTTCAAGATTACCATCATATCTACTAGAAGTATATAGTAAACTTGCAGGAGTACCCAATACCCAAGATTGTAATTTAAATTCCCAAGAGTCATTCAATGTATGTCCGTTTGGCTCTACAAATTGAATCATTATACCATTTTTAAAGTTAGTATTAGCGGTATTATTATATGAGAACGGTGAAGCGGAATCATTTCCTTCTGGACCAAATAATGCTAAATCAGTATTTACATTGTTAATTGACGAACCTGTTAGTAATACAGGTCCTGCAACCATTACAAGAGGTGTTTTATATGCTGTACCCGCATTAGTTATTTCAACATACTCTACATTTCCAGCTGTTCCTAAACTTACAGTCCCTTCAGCACCGTAGCCAGTAGGTTCGGCGTGAGCATCGACAATCATAACTCTAGTTTCTCCAGACAAATAATCTTGCCAATCATTAGCAATAGTTGCTGATCCTATACCATTGTTTAGTACGACATCACCAGCAAAACCTTGACCAACTGTGATATCAGAAGTTCCAATTAATCCACCGATATCAGATACTATAATAATAGGTTCATCATAGCCATTTCCTCTTGCCGAAAAGGTGATATCTGTAACAACATTATTAAGGTCAGCAGTTATATTTGCACCAGATCCAAAACCGGTTGGATCATTAATAATGTAAGTAATATCGTTATATCCACTTCCACCATTAACTATATTTAGAGCAGTTATTTGACCAATCTCAACAGGTGGTGTCCATTCTAGTAATGCGGTTTCACAAGCGGTTTGATCTGTGTATTGGGGATCTGTACAATAGGGTTCGACATATTCTGAACTAATTATTGGTCTCAAGATTGCTCCATTACCATAATCTCTGCCGATTTCAGCTCCACCGACATCGTATATTCCATTTCCAGTTGCATCAAATGCTACAACTTTTGTGTTTTGATCGTAAGCTGATCCACCATTAACTATATTAGCCACAGCAATGCTACGATCTGTAGTTACTGTAGCAAAAGCACCTTCGCCAGGTCCAGATACATCAATAACTCGTATTGTGTCATTCGCCGTATAACCTGTTCCAGGTCTATCTACAGCAATGTCAGCGAGATTATTTGTAGCATTAATAGTAGCAACTCCTCTACAACCTCCTCCAGTAGCAGAAATCATCTCTACATAGGTGGATCTCTCTCGTACCCAAAGAGTACATTTCGTACTTGAATTATTTGAATCGTAGATATCATACTTGTCTGAGACTTCAGTTTCTTTAGTAATTACATACGAGAATGTTGCTGCCTGAGGAATATCTCCTGAATCAAACAATCCGTCCTGATGTGTAACAGTATGTGGTGAAACATCAAGATTTGTAAATGCAACAGTATCTCCAACAACAGCAGAGATACTTGATGGAACAAACGCATTGTTTTGAATATCAACTGAGACTGTTTTTGCAGCCGTAGCGGTATATCCAGTACCTGGATTAACTACAGAGAAACCTGCAATTCCACCATTAGCTAATTCCATTGAGACTGCACCTACTACAGACGGTGTTCCTCCATTAATAGCAACTGAATCTGCTATAACATAATCTGCTCCACCATCTGTAATGACTACTCGATCAAGTGTATCATCTTCTTTAAGGTAAACTGTACCTGCGGCAAGACCTCCAGTTGAAGTAGTGAACGCAAGAGAAAGTGTTGGATTGACTGTGTGAGTAGTAACAGTTAATGGATGAGTATGAGCACCTGAAGTTGCCGTGAACGTAAACGAACTATTAAATTCGTTCCATCCAACTACTTGGTCGTGACTATGCCCAGCATTAATAGTAGTTGAAGTAACACTACCACCTTCCATTATTTGATTGACTTCTATTTGAGTTAAATGAATTTGGTGAATGTGTCCATCTCCTCCAACTTCAGCCGCTACATCTACTTCCCAGTATCCTGTATATCCTGTACCAGGTGCTTGTACAATAACAGCATTAACCATACCATTTTTAAGAGTATGAGTAGCCGTTGCTTTTGTTTCCTGCGATCCTGTAACATCTACAGCACCCAAATCAAATGCTCTCGCGGCGGCATTAACGGAGTATCTGCTCCCGCCTGATGACATAACTACATCAGAAACACCGTCATCATAGATAGCATTAATTATAGCTCCCGTACCTGTTTTACCATTTGCATCAACTGTATATGCGTAAGAATCAATGAATCCTGTATCATCATTGATAAAAACTTTATAAATCAGTCCGTCAGATAAGGCACTTTCGTAAGACTCTCCAGAAATACCGTATTCATAAGAACGTGATAAATCATCTAAAAGGGCAACTTGACTGGTTACATATTGTTCACATTTAGTTGGATCATCGTGATCTCCACCAGATGAATCTATGTCGCTTGCGTGATCACTTGCAATAACTCCCCATCCAGTTACTGAGGATGAAGAATCGTGACAATAAGACTGATCCGGCTTAAATAGCATTGTATCATAATCTTGAGCGTAGTTATTATTAATTCCATCATTGTAAATTGTTGTGCCATCTATTTCTACTATTTTAACAAAATCACCATCATCGATTCCACCCCACAGCAATGCTTGTTCAGTACCTCGTCTTACGACAAGTTCCGGATTATCAGTATCAGGAACAGATTGATTATTCAAAATAGTTAATTCTTCTGCCGGTTCGCCATTTGCTTCGTGACCAGTTGCTCTGAATGAATTTACTAAACCAGCCGAAGTGTTTTTAAAGATATCATATGCTTTAATTTTTTCGACAGACGGAGTATCTTGAGGACTTATTTCTAATCTTAAATGTTGAACGAACGGACGAGGCTCACCAAAAATGTCCATTGTTTCACCAAAAGACAAAACTTTACCACCATTTGGTTCGTAATTAATGTGATGAGTTACATTATTACCTTCGTGAGCGAATATAACATCATCGTTTGAATCATACAAATAATCTGAGAATGCTATCTCCCGAGTCTGTGTAATACCGGCCATTAATTCGTTTGTCTGATGAACAGTATAACCAGAATTAGAAGCACCAGTTGTATATTGTGCAAGATTTTCTAATATATCAGCTAGGGCTTGAGCAATGATAGCATCTTGAGATATAACGTGGGCAGTATAATCCGCTTGTAATTGAGACAGAGTTCCTGTGACATTACCTTCAAGTTGATTGGCGTGATTAGACAGAACATTTCCAGAATCGTTCGCCCAAGGAACAAAAACTGTATTTACGAAACCCTGTACTTCATCGTTCATATAGGTTTCTACAGCATTCATTGCCGTATTAGTTCGGACAACAACCTCGTTTTTAAAAGTATTCTGTTGATTTTCTAGTGGAGCAGAAACATTATCATTCAACCACCCTTTCATTGATGCCGCCATAGCGTTCAATTTGCTAGGGATCATCACCGCTGGTGTATTGGTATATATCTCTACTTCTTCGGTATAGGCCGTGACATCGATACTATCGAAAGTAATATCTGGTATGTCGTTAAACGGGTCGACCGCGGTATTGATGTTTGAAAGTGTTACTGACATTTTATTTTATCTCCAAATTTATCTATTCTTGATATATTTATAATACTATTTATATAATCATTAGTATTTTTTTAACTTATGGCCCCATATGGAATGCGTTAATCAGCGTATGCGAAGAACCATCTAAATTAGTTACTGTTACATCGTAATCACCATCTGGTGGATAAAGCCCAGTGACTGTATCTATTGCACCTTGAATTATATCCACTTGATTAGCAGAATATATAGCCTGATCCATTGATGGGGTCCATATCGTGCCTGCGCCAGTTGTATCCACTAAGGTAACCACACAAGGCCCAGTCGAGCCTCCTGGTCCATATTCAAAACCCTCTCCGTTAATACTCCACATTGTAGAAGTACCCTGCCATCCTCCCATTGAGGAAACCGACACAACTCTAACGTGCTGGTCCAAATCATAGTTGTATATTCTTAGTGCGTGTCCAGCTTCAAATTTACTTGTATCCCAATTATAAATCGTATTGTCTCCCAAAGTCGAACTATATGCTCCAGGATACGCAGTCGCTTTTTCTGTGAATGTATCACCATTCGGATTTGTCACCGTCACATCATAATACATTACACCGAATTTATCTCCTCCGATAGTAGCATCGTGTAGAGCTGGAATATCATTAACACTTATGTTACACATTATTTCTGTAGAAGAAATGCTGGTGATTGACACACCCGAACCATTAGAATGGAAAATGGTCGTATTATCTCCTCCTGCCAAGTAATTTTGTGGTTGATCTGCTTGGGAAGATTTTTGTACTGTGATCACACAAGCTGGATCAAACCCAATTCCATATATTTTGAATGTCGCCGCGTGGGCTGCAAAGTAGCCTCCTGCTTGCCAATTACTTGAGTCGTCAAACACTTTACCGAGGGATGACACCCACGGAGAAGGTTGATATACTGTAATAATTCTCAAAGAATCTGTTACAACAAATGGTTCGGTATATATAGAATAATCACCATCTACATTTTCAATCTTAAATTCTTGATCTCCCAGAGGAGTTAAAGCGTTAACTTCATAACTAACTTTAGTAGGTAATAGAATTGCGTTTGAATCTTGCTCAAGTCCACCAATTGATACTGTCCAATCAAGATCAATACCTTCACCAATTAGTTCTCCAATTGTACCTACAATAGCAGTTACATTTGTCATATCCCAAGCTCCTCTTTGAGCATTACAAGTTGTTTGACTTGTAAAAGCGGGGAGCAATCCACCAACATCATCTTGACAATGAGCATATACTGTATCAGCCCATACTGCTCTTGGTGCCAAACAACTTACTTCAGTTGAGAATCCAACGTCTGAACAAGAACCTGGGGACCAAGTATAACCACTATTTGTCCAACTGTTGTTTGCACTTGTCCAACTGCTTCCCGCACCTGTACAACCAAGTTCATTATTGTTATAAATCGGATCTGTACAAGTTCCTGCACCAAGACATCCAGCTTCATTATTGTTCCAAGCAGTATCACCACAAATCCCTGCACCAAGACAGTCAGTCTCATTATAACTACCACCAGAACAAGTTCCTGCAGTCCAAGTTCCGTTAGGCTCAATACAATTTACTTCAGTTGAGTAAATTGCGTTAGAACAAAATTCAAATACTTCTGAATACCACAGTCCGTTAGGCTCGTGACAAGTTGCCGATGTCGAATAGGCTGATAGAGAATCTCCTGTAATGAAATCATAACAAGCTGGCGTGATTGTTAATACTGTTCTTACACCAGTAATAACAGACAAACTATCAATTGCAATAGGTGGATTCAAGATATCGGTTTGTCGTTTATTAACATCATAATAATTTTCAATTACTGATTCGCCATATGATTCTAGTGTACGCATTCCAGCGATGGGCATCCCCATATAATCCATATTTGATTGATCTAGATACTGAGTTTTCCATCTCTCTTCTCCACCAATTGGAACTCCGAACACATTCATTGAACGTCCGAGAAGCAAATATTCATCGGATGAAAGATTTGGAATAGTTTTTACTGAAATATTATCCCAATATGTAAATCCATTACCAGTAGTAGAAAGTGTTAAGAATGCTACTCCAGTTACAGGTGCAGTAAAGACAAAGGATTGATTTCCATCAGTATCATTTTCGGCAATAACCTTACTTCCATATTGATCTGAATCTGGTTGAGGACCAATTTTAATTATAGAATCAGTAGGTCTATCTACATTGAAAGATACTTTATAATTCATCGCATCTAGCATTTCAAAACTGATATGAGCGATTCCTCTTGCTGAAGAACCGACTCCAGATGTATAAATTTGTCCTGATAATTGATCAACATAAGCGAAGGCATCCTGCTGGGGAGCAAATGTCCATTTCTCTTGAATTTCTCTTACAGAAACATCATCGATGCTTCCTTCCCAACCAATTTGAGAGTAGTATGGACTGTAAGTTTCAGGATAATTATTATCTACATCTCCAATAAAGTGAATAAGGGAATCGTGAGAGCCGGCTCTTACGTGATGTACCATTTCTCCTTGATGAACAACTCCAGTTGAATTTTCATCATATACTGGAATTTCTTCTTCAAACAATTTAATGTATCCAATAGAACCAGTTCCATTCACTCTAACAATTACATCAGCAGTATTTTCACCAATCATATTCAAATGATGAATTCCACTTTCTGTAATTGTGCCTTTAACAACTCCATCTAGTACGATTTCTATAGTTGGATTATTGACAGTTGTTGATATCAATATTAAATCTTCGTGCCCTTCTGGTATAGTTTGACTGACTAGAATCCAACCATTTAAAGTACTCCATCCTATAGTAAATACGTGAGTATAAGTCTCGGCGTGATAAGCATCTGATTGTGGAAAACCTAGTGTGCGAGTATCATCTTCAATTAACCAATCAGCATCTAATTGAGTGATTTGGAAAGTATGTTGATGACTTCCAGCAGGTCCTGGCCCGACTTGGAAATTTAAAATGTTATGAGTATCTAAGGTAGCATCAATTGTTGCTTCGTAATGATTATTCTTAATAAGAGCATTTGGAAGAGTATATGTTGCAGTACCATTTACCGAAGAACTAAAATCTAGTTTTTCAGAAATAATCTGAATATCAACTCCACTCATTGTCCAGTTTATTGCCGCGGGATCAGTAATATCAAAGTTCCAGTTTGCAATAAGAGTATTAGGATTATGTCCAAGGGCAACTCTTAATCGTCCAGTCATACCATTGTCATTGGGGTCGAGGTCTGACAAACTATACTTGATTTCGTATAATTTTCCCGAATCGAAACCGACAGTTTGATTAATCTCTGTAGCCGAAGCAACAGAACCATCAATGTGTGCTTTACCACCAACAGTTGCTCCCCAACCTTCACCCATATACCAAGCATTCTGACCAGTGACACGTTCTCTGATTGATGCATTATCAATCTTACCCATACCGGTGCTGGCTAGTCTAAAGACTGTAGGATTAACAGGTGCAATAATTGTTTCTGTATAATGTCCAACTACAGTATTAGCAGTACCATCAACAGTTGTGTCTCCTATGACGGATGCTTTGATTGTTCCGTTCGGTGCTCCAAATTCATCGTTGAAATCTTCTATAATATCATATTGAATTTCATAAGTAATACCCTCTAGAACTGATCCTGTAATAAGTTGCTCAATATATCCCGCTTCTGTAGTGGCCGTAAATGCTGTACCACCTTGTACTTGCCAGGAACCTGTCTCTGTCCAAACAACTTCTTTGAAAGTTACGTTATCTAAGGCAAGATTTGCTCTTTGGTCAATAGGCACACTCAAATAGACTACAGCAGTTCCAGAAAAATTATTTGTAACAAGAAACTGTTCTGAGGCCATACCTTCAATCATTACTACCGGATCAATATATTGTACAGTACCAAGTTCAATATTCATTGCTTGAATACTTGGTATTGTGCCGGGCCCAGTTGCTGTCGCTAGATTACCAGTCCCAAGAAGGTCTGCTTGAGTTCCTGTTACTGGGAATGCGTATTCTGGTTCTGGTTGTACTTGAAAGTAATTAGGTCCTGTTCCGTTATCTACAAGAATCTTATCTAGAACGTGTAGCGGAGTATACATATTATCTTGGCCGTGATGATAAAAAACGTGAATATCATCACCAGCATTAGTTACGGGTAGGTCAACAATATTAAATGTTCCCATCATCGAGGCGTGCCACGCACATTGATAATACAATGTATCTGGTGCTACTGAAGGAACAGTAAATTCAAACATTTCGTATTTTAGAGCCCCAGTACCATCAGCGCCAAATGCGGATGAACCACTATATGTCTGATCTCCAGGCCCTTCTTCTGCTCTTGTACCTGTAACACCTAATAGATACTCACCAAAATAAGCACCAGGTGTAAAATGAGAACCATCATCTGTAGTTACATAGAATGGATGTCCCGCGGCATTAACTCTGAATCGATATGTACCACCACGATATAGATTGATTGTTCGGTTAGTACCTTCAATCATTCCTTCTTTGTCAAATTTGTATAATCCTCCATCTGCTTCAACAGCATAATATCCGTTGACTGCTCCGGGAGCAACAAATGGTCCTAATCCACTTTGTCCATCTGCTCCTGTCAGACCAAAATCTTCTGGGATTTTCCAAGTAAATTCTTTTGAGAAGTTACCAATCCATTGGGATGCTCTCCATTGAGGTAATCCTACATCACCCCAGGCTGGATTCAATAGTTCACAAGCCGCGTAGTCATCAACGCCATTGTAATACCAACCATCTACATCTAATGCTTCACACCATCCACCTAATCCCATACAAGTAGGGAAATTTTGATCTGATACCCAATCTCCAGGTTCTTCGTCTGTATTAATAAAATTAGTATGAGTGCCAGAAGGAACAGCAATACCGTGACTTCCATTTTTACTGATACAATGATATCCTTCTCCTGGCTCCCCAAGACCCCTTGTCATTCCTGCTTGAACTAAGTTATCCCATCCTGCTCCGCGTATTCCTTTAATACCAGCGGCGTGCAAATACATTGACATAGGCTCACCCGTAAACGGATCAAGCATTGTAGCATAACCTGAATGATGCCAAGCATTGTTTAAGAAGATGTAAGTACCACCTCTGAATAAGTCGAAACCACCGACAATTCCGTCGTTGCCTCCAAAGCTATCGGCAACTGCTTCATCTCTTTGATAAGGAAAATAAATTGAGGCACTTCGGTCATACCAAGTCCATAACCAAGGAGTATCTTGAGCGCCTTCAGTAGTCGTAACGTTCGGATCGCCAAATGTTAAGGATGTTTGTGTATCTACTACAATAGGTAAATGGTCAGTTGGACCATACCCATCACCAAGAGCAACAACTGTGTGGTCTCTCATTTCTCCTGGCAATTCAGTAGGCTCATATGGTAATGGGCCCGATGGTAACTGAACAATATCACCAGTACTTAATCCGTGATTTGCTGATTGAACAGTACGTGGTCGTGACCAAAGCATTTCTACGCCAGAAATAAAAGCATCACCAAAGTGATTTGTTATATCTCTTTCGACTTCAAATCTATAAGATGCCATATCAGCGACAACTGTATATTCTTCAATAACATTGAATGTTGTCGGAGTAGTACCACCGGCATCTTGTAAAGGATAAATTACTGTTTCTGTTAATACAAAGTTATGTTGATCAATAATAAAATCAACATAATAATTAGTATTACCGTGATGGATTCCATTGTAAATATTTTGATAATGGACTCTATCTCCTGCTAACATTCCGTGGTCATCACATTCAATTCCGCGTTGTTTCTTCACATAACCAGGAATATCTACGAATGGGATTGCAATAGATGCGGGATTGAGATCATCTCCACCAAGAGCAAAGTTATAATGTCCAACTGTAAATTGAGATGATCCTGGATACCAGACTCTATCAAAATCGTGAATATGAAAGTCAATTGATATAATTAAATATATATCATCCGCAGGAGTAAGACAACCCATTTCAACAGTATGGAAATGCTGAGGATCGGAAGTACCATAATCAGAAGTTCGTATTAATGTAGCACCACTTGTGGCACTCCAAGTTCCGTCTTGATCTTGGGTAACCCCTTGAAGAGGACTTGCTTTAAGCGTTGCTTCGTCAGCCAAGTTAAGCAGGATTTCGTGATAGTGGCCAAAGTTAGTAAGTTCAATTTTCGTTCCGCCACTAATATCGTAGTATTCTTCCAGACCGTGTGTATGAGAACCTGTCATACCTACGACATACATTCCACCAGCACCATTATTTAATGCAGGGTCCCAATCGTATGTAACAGAGTGAGCGTGAGGAGCATTTTCACCTGAACCAGTTCCATCCGTAGATGTCATAACAACTGTCGGTGCACCAGTTTGAATTGCGGCATATTGTGCCGTGGTTATTTCAGCAGTATGAATGTGTCCGATATAATTAACGTCATCAAAGAAAACATCTACTCGTGCATCACCTTTTTGTACTGCGGTGATGATATATTCTTCCCATTTTCTTTCGCCTACAGGAACTGAGTTGTCACCAGAACCATATCCAGTACCACCAGCAGTTAATGTGATTGAGAGAACGTTACCATTGAGGATGGGATCAAGAATTCCTGAAACAGTTGGTGATCCTCCAACAAGTGAGACTACTGGAGGAGCGTGATATCCAGTTCCAGAATCAGTAATATTAACAGCATCTATTGCCCCAGCTCCGTCTATAGTTACTGTCGCAGTCGCTTGATCAGTTGATACAGTTCCATCTGTCCAACTGTTGTTTGCACTTGTCCAAGTAGCCGAATCACCAAGACATCCAGCTTCATTATTATCATAACTTGAATTACTACAAGTTCCTTCAGCAAGACAGTCGGGCTCATTATCATCATATTGAGGATCAGTACAAATACCAACTCCCGCGGCTGCAGGTATAGTAGAAACATCTGGAGGTCCAATTGAAACAGTAGGTACAGAAGCATAACCTGTTCCAGGATCTGTAATAGTAAAGGAACCGATCCGGCCACTAAACTCAATAGTCGAAGTAGCACCAGCTCCGCCACCACCAGTAATATATACTATCGGTATTCCAACATACTGAGAACCTTGTGAAGTTAGAGACACTCCTGTTACAACTCCTCCAGAAACTGTAGTTTCTCCGGTGGCGTGAACTGTATTGACTCCATCGCTTCCTCCGCTGAAAATAACATCTACAGGAACACCGGCTTGTGGATTAGTTTCAATATCACCAGATTGAAATGTTACTAAATCCTCTAATGAAAGATCGTGATAAAGTGATTCTACAACATTCTGACTACCTGCACCACCTATGGAGGTACAATTCTGAGGCATTGTCAAATTAATGTAATATGAATTACTTAATGATGGTAAAGAAACATTTGATCCATAGTTAATAGGAACTTTAATTGTGTCGCCGGGATTCAATCCGTGTTCGATAGAGTAAACGAATCGATGATTCGTTGTCGAAGTTAATCGGCCTTCTTCTAGAGGATGAAATGTACAGTGGAAATATAAATCGTGATATCCGTCTACAATCCAAGACCAATCTTCGCCAGGCTCCAAATCAGGAGAAGCAAAAGAAATATTATCATCTGATACTGCGTTGTGGACTAAAATAGAAGTAGAAGGATTTGTGAAAATAATTGTGTCACCTTCTCGTGCTTCTAAGTGATAAGGAATAAGAGTATGTGCTTGTGTACTTGGATCGTTGATGTTACCATCAATCCATATGCCGGATATAGCAAGACAGGCAATTTCCATCGCCGTAATCGATTCTAAATATTGAATTTCAACTCCATTACAAGTAGGTCTAATCAGATTAGGATCTTCAAGAACGGAACAAATATATGTTTTTGGGTCTGGGCCACCACCTTGTTCAGAGAAAGTTCCTAAGTCATCTGCTAATTGATCGACCATATTAACAGCGCCTGAGGGCAAATCCCAGTTTACGTCATTAACTGTAAGGTCGTATGCAAATTTGTATTGAGTATTAGGATTTAAATCTGCCTCGAACCAAGTAAGTGCAGTCTGTAATCCATCAGTATATGCTTGAACAATTTCAGTACCTTCAGTATAGAGAATATCAAATTGATATGCAATACCGTTAGACCAAGGACGAGTTATATCTATTGGAACATCAAAGCCAGCATTTCTGAGCAATTCTGTCTCAAAGGCATCAGAAGAAAATGAACTATTTGTTACTAGATTTGCAGTTTCATAAGTAATATCAAGTCCACCATTGGGAATCATCTCCGTCGGGGAAACAAATTCAGCCGACTTATTTGCAATATTAAGTAAAAAGTCTTTATATTCTGGAAGATGTTCTAAATTTTCCATTACTTCCAAAGACTTCAGCATCAAAGCCAAGTCTTTTACTAGAAGATCAGGGGCGGCTAACTTAATACTTAAAGAGTCCAGAAAAGTGCTTTTCTGTTGATCTATTGTATTCAACTCTATTAGAGAAAAATGCTGGAATGTATATTGTGACATTTGTTAATTTCCTTTATTTTTATTCGCTCGAAACTTCGACCAGATAATTCAGTTGCATAGAAGTAGTGACATACGGATCAGCGATCCCTAACATTTCTAATTCTTGTAATCGAACAAAATTATTTTGTTGCTGAATCATTTGGTTGGTGCGTTCACGCCACGTTTTAAAGGTTTCATCTTTTCTTACGAATGGAATTTCCGTTGTACCTACGCCGTTTGCCATTAGTTTCCTTCTTCCTCAGGTGGTAGTGGTTCTCCACCAGTTTTACTTTCTATCAAATCGTATACTATTTGCTTGAGGTCTTTTATTTCCCTCTTCATACTATTTATACTACGTTTTGAGTCCTTCTTTACCATCGCTGATAATTTATTTACTTCAATTACTTTTTTACGTTGAACATAGGCATTGGCATCGGTAAATATTACAGCACCTGTTTCTTCGTCTTTTTTATATGTAGGTATTTTTGCCATTATTTATTCTTTTTATGTTACTGCTAATACTCTCATTTCTCGAATTGCTGGTAAAGAACATCGATGAGTAGTATGCAATTCTATTTTTACTCTAAAATGGTCGAATTCTTTAGTAATTTTTTTCAATGGAGTAAAGGTATGTTCAATAAATTCTGCATCAAGCGACATTGCTGTGTTAGTAATTTGCACTCCTCCATCTTTCATTTCTCTCCACATAATTGATTCTCCCTCAATAACAGCAAGTCCAAGAGGAAAATCTGGATGTGTAGCGGCAACTTGACTATCTATCTCTAGAACTGGTACTTCTTCTTTACTATAAGTACCATCTGGCATAATGATTTTCTTCCAGAATTTCTTATCAAGATGTGTATCCCAAGTTCCGAACCAAATATCTCCAACTTCATATTCAGTTAAATCTGTTACTCCTACTCCTGATGTAGTTACATCGAAAGTCACTCCTGCTAAATCATCGGTAGAAATAAAGCAACCTGTTATAATATTTTTCATATCGCTTATATCTACTAGACTCATCGACCAAAGATTTGTTTCATCATCATCTCCATCTACGTATGCTGTAGAAACTTGTGCATTGGCACCTTGCCCCGGCTCAGGAATGACACCGGTCCAACTGGATGTGCTATTGAGATTGTTATTAGTGATAACAGTCACTGGACTATTTGCTCCTCCTGGATATATGTAAGCGTAATATTCTTCAAAATCATTTACATTATAATCACCATAACTAACTAGATCAGCATATGCTTGTACTGTAATCGTTCTTGGAGTAACAGAACCTGTATCGTAGTACACTTTTACGTATGTCTCATTACCTTCTTGTACACTTAAAAACATTTGTAAATCGCCCGCAAAGTTTGCTAATTTAACATCTTTTGATAGATAGACGCCCATTTGATTTTTGACATCAGGCGCGGTATCCCATATAACATTGTTAATAGCAATAGTCGATAATCTTTCTTTATTAATAACAGGAGAAATATTAGGATTAGTTGATCCCATACTCACATTATATGATATTGGAGTATATTGATAACCAGCCGCTATAGTTTGGGCTCCATCAAGAGCTTCCACTTCTTCTAGCACAACTTCTTCATTATCTTGAATACCTTCAATCTGATTATTTGTGTCACCATTTATAATTACTTCCATATCCAAAGTAGTTCCTGATAGAACCATTGGTTGAAAATTGGGTGTGAATGAGGCTACTTCTTTAATTCCATCAAAAGGTTTCAAATTAATTTGTACAGTTCCCAACTCTTCAAATTGGCATTTATTTATTCGGAACTTAACGTCTTTCAATTGTTCTGGAGTCCAAGTTGTATTATTTTGTGAAGTAAACATAGAACCAAGATAAGGTTGTTCAGAGATATAATCTCCAGTAAGTAAGTCTACTTCTCCTAATTCAGAAATCCACAAATTATATAAGAGTGAATCAGATATTATAACAAAACAATATTCAGTTCCCTCCATTAAATAAATCGGATCAGCGAATTGAAATCTTGTACCTACAGCACCGCTTGTAGAAACGGAGACTTCATCAGGATACAGCATAACTTGTGCCGTTGGTAATTGAGTTGCTGTTGGATATCCATTCACCATTGGTCTAATTTCTAATCGAACTGGAGTAGATTCGTCATCTTTTGAGTAGAAAAAACAATCAATTGAATCTATGAATGCTCCGCCATCTGATTCAGATATCATAAATGATTCTGCTACTGGATCATACCATTCAGTAATTGATCTCATTGTTCTAGCTCGTCCTGTTTCTTGACTTCGATTAACAGTTCGTGTTTCACCTAAAACTGTACGGTCATCTGCAAGCGTTTCTGCTACTCTATAACTTTCAAACGTAGACATTATATCTTTTTGTCGAGTATCAAGAGTACCTTTAGCCGTGAAAGTAGCAACTGCTTGTGTAGTCATTTTATCAAAGTCAACAAAATCATCTTTCATAGCAAGTATTTTCATACCGGATCTGATTCTAACTCCATCCGCACCTTCTGAAGGAATCTGAAATACAGCATTTCTTATTTTACCCGCGGCATCAGTTACAACATTATCACCCATTGCTCCGCCATCCGGAGTTATATAAGCATCAACATCTATTTCATCAAATTGAAAATGCATATGAGTATTTGGTCGTAGTTTGTCTACATCAATAGATACGGGAATTGAACGCATCCAAGGAATAGCAGAAACATCTAAGGATCTGTCTCCTACTTCTGTGCGAATATCGTTAATTTCCATATGAGACCTTTCACCAGATCGTACTTGACTACTGGTCATCTGTTGTTCTTGATCCCATTTCTCTGTTGTTACGATTTGTCTCCAGACTTTCCTCCGCCTTGAACGCCAACCCGCATTGACTGTTCCTCCTCGACCAGTTTCAAATGCTCGTGCAATGTTCGTGCCAGCGGCAGCGGCGGAGACATTATTCTTACCTTGGCTTGTGAATGTTACTTCTCGTCCTGATTGAACATTATCTCTTCCTCCTTTATCTTTAAATCCAGACCACGTTGTCTCCCAAGCATTCCATCTTGTTTGTGTTCCATACGTTTCTACTTGTTCTAAAACAGCATTATTATTTTTATTTTGAATAATGACATCCGGTACATACTTTTCTTCAAACCAAGTATCAGTAGAAGGAGTTAATGTAGCAAATCCAACCCAGGATTTTCTTGCAAATGGATTTAAGTTAAGAACTTGAGAGCCGTGATCCTGTTTAATCCAGGCTTCTAGAACAGTATAGTTTAATGTATATGTTAAATTATTTGCAGAAACACCTGCTGTTACTCCGGGCTCGCAATCTAGACCATACATCTCATAAGGTACAGTACAAATACGTGCTTCTGGATAAACAGTACAGTAATAGTTGGAATCTGAAACATCTCCGATGCCGTGATCTACGAATGGATCTACTAGAATACCATTTTTATATCTTTGTAATCCGTCAGAATCTAGAACCTGCATATCGGCAGTAGATTTTTCGAGAAGATTTAATGAGGTATAATATTCCAAATTTTCTAAACGTCCTTCCATACCCCGAATATCTTGCATCGTATATCGTTTTTGTTCTACGTGGGATACATTAATATTTTTATGAAAATACGTGTACGGAGGTATAAACAAATTATACAAGGTCATTTCATTTCGTTCTTCAGTAGGAAGCATAGGCTCATCTGAAGGAAATCCTTGTTTAACTTGAATCTTTCCATCATCATTAATTGTTAGTCGATCTCTGCGACCAAGATAATAATCAAAAGAAACTGAAATGGCAGAAGCCGGCAAAGGCAAATATGTACCAACTGCGTAATCAGCAACCGATGCTCTAAAATCTAATTCATCAGTAAGTGGATGTTCTCCCGCAATAGAATCTTTATAACCGGGAACATCATCATAAAGAATACCAGCATCAGTATATGAATTAACGGCAAAATATGTGGCAGTTGTAATATTACCGTGATTGTAATGATCGTATGTTATTGTGTGAGAACCAACTTGAGTCTCAGCGGGATCACCAATCCATTCAAGCCTAGCGGCATTAAAAGTAGTATCAGTATCACCATTTATAAAAGTAAAATCTTCGGTTACGTCAGCCGCATCAGGTGCAATAACAGAAACTACACTTGTTACTGCGTGGGGAAGAGTTAAAGATGCTCCTGTTCCAGTTCCCGAAAGAGTAACATTACTTGAGGCAGCCTCCATATAAGTAGTATTTCTCCAAGAAGCATTACTCATATACATATCTGCCATAATAGTAATATTGTCTCCTGTTAAATTCGTTGATGGAGAACCAGTTCCTTGATCTATAATTGTAATAAGTGCAGTCGTATTTCCCGTTAAGTCTTCAATCCAAGTATCGACAGTTCCGGAAACTGTTCCATTTTTAGGTATGAGTGCTCCTGTTGTGTCATTCCAAATATATAGAATTTTTTCCCAGTGCATATCAACAAAAACTGCGGGAACTGAAGCAACACTACCAGTCACGATTGCCGTAGAATTTTTTTGTGTCGAAAATGTTATCTGTCCAAGAGTTAATGATTCAGTAATGTCAGAAACCTTATACAACCAAGGATAATGTACGCCCATTGGAACAGCAGAACCTGTTGGTCGATAAAGTTTTGCATATACGGCATTGTTCACTTCTGAAACAATATACAGAGCAGGAGCAACAGCATCAAGACCTACATCATTTTCGAGATATATTCTATATCCCTGTACATAAGATCCAGCTAAAAGAGCTTGAGTAACGTGAGTAATACGTTTATGAACCCCAATAGTTCCAGTAGGTGTACCACCTGTATATCCAGAATCTGTCACAAACATAACATATTCTTTTTGAACGACATTGAAAACACCATTTAAATCGTCAACTGTTGCAACTTCAAAATATGGTCCATATTCAGGAGTAAGATGATCATTCGCTACGTGGCGAGTTGTCCTTGCTCTTTCTGCTTCAATTGTTATAGGAGTTAAAAGTTCGTGTTCAAATCCGTTAATGTATGCTTTGCTAGGCTCAACTTTTATTCCAAAATGTGCAGAGTCACTACCCTCTTTCATTTCGATTGGAAATGGATTTATTGTATAGTTGCCTGATTCATCAAATGTTCTTTTTGCCATCTCAGTGGCTAACAATGAATAATCAGTTGATTCGTATTTTGTAGTGATCTTTCCAACATCTACATCCAACATCCACATCCACTTATTAGATTCGCCAGAATCTGTTTCTTTAATAAGATTCAGAGATTTTTGATATCTATCTCCACCTGGAGCATTCTGATTATAGAAACCTGAAGCGGGATCAAGAAGTCGTGGGTCCGTAGTTGATTCTACGATAACTTCTTCAATATCGAATCCAACTTTACACGTAGGGGTGGAGGATAAAGGATCTAGAAAAATAGTTTGTGCGAGAACTGGAGTAAAAAAACCATCGAGCCAATAAACACCATCCTGAACTTTCGCCTCTAATGCTTTTCCAATACTAACGATAACTCCCGCTTTGTACAACATTGTCGGATCATACCAAGAGTTGTCAATACAATCTCCATTGACATCGAAACCTCCGTCACAAACAGTATCGTATGTAAATAAATTTTCGCTATCAGCAAATTGTCCGGAAAGGGCTCTATAATAATAGATGGGCTGGGTTTCATCATCGTGTAGTTGCTCAATAATAGCAACCGCTAGTGATGTTTCGCCATATACAATACGATTTAGCCACGTGGAATCTGCCGAAGCAACTTGTAGCCAATCTCTTTTGGAAATACTAACTCCGCCTCCAACGACGGGTGCTCCATTCTTCCAAATGTGATTAGCCGCAGCCGACATCTGGTTCTGAAGAATAGATTGTATTTGTGTTAATTCTCTGGCTTGAACTGCACGACCAGGATTAAATAAGATTTTTAAAAATCTATCATCTGGATTGTAGTCATCGTAGTACGGAGAAGTATTAAAATTATATGCCATTCGATATTATCCTAAAAATATATTCGTATCCCTCCCCATTGAGAGGAATATATGTTTAACTCTAAAAAACAGTTTTTAGAATTCAACTACGAGTTTTAAATCTTCTATTTGGTCAGAAGCACGAGTAATCGCTCGGCGATTCTCTAGATAAATCAACTGTCCGCTATCTGCCTCTAAACTCACATCAGCATCAGCATATACGGCCGCTTGTGCCTTAGTTCCTCCTCCAGCTAGTTCTGGGTTACGTAGAAGTCCAATTTGTCGAAAGTCATCATTTTCTGGAAATCCATCAGAAGTTTCCAATCTAACGTGAATTAGTCCGTGATGAGTCTTTGCGGTAAATATTGCATCGGTATCTCCAAAATCTGCTTGTTCTGAACCCGCTAAAACACCTTCACCCGAAATAACAGGCATCCAGTCGTTTGTAGTCGAGTTAATAATATCATTCAATTCCAGTTTATAGAGAAATGTCCAAGCATAATTGTCAGACGTTAATATTGGTTGAGCAGTTAATCCTGCGGCATCTCCAGTGAATCCAGATGGTTCTTCAGAAGCACCAGTAGGTAACCAAAGTCCACCTAATGTGTCTTCACAAGTTGTTCGAGAGACTGCCGTTCCTCCATCATAAACACCACCAATATAACATTTACCAGTTGATGGTTCGCCTGTACACATATAAACTCGATATTCTGAATTCATAACTGTAGAGTGATATCCTACTTTAGATACGAATGAGCGGCCAGGCTCAGCAATACCCGTGATACCTGCTGTGGAATCACCTTCAAATGCGAGAGTGTCTCCAGTATCCCAGTCAAGACGGGGAAGCACCGGTGAAATATCATCATTTTGAATTCGTTTAGTACCAACAATGTCGGCCCAATACTGAGGTTCATCCTCATCTAGTGGATCAGGTAATGTAAAGTTACCTGAACTTTCGTCATTTCCTTGAGCATCATCGGGCCACGTGTCAGAACGACCAAAGCCGAGATACAGGAAGTTGTCATCAACAGAACCAGTAGTTTTGAACTGGTCGATGAAAACCATCAAGTTCTGTGTTCTGAATTTACTGGTTACAATTGCACCCATTCGATTACTCCATTAAAAATTAT
>Ga0114996_10001587_pt1 | contig 30493 bp, 26 predicted proteins | sample ArcticOcean_MG_C_4_FD_87039 | JGI IMG/M metagenome (GOLD analysis project Ga0114996, IMG submission 87039) | Marine microbial communities from western Arctic Ocean - ArcticOcean_MG_CB4_134 | ecosystem: Environmental > Aquatic > Marine > Oceanic | place: Arctic Ocean: Canada Basin | collected... | reverse complement strand
CAGCAAAATCAAAGAGTTCAGGGGTGTTAACACCCGATATGACAAGACCGATGCAAGCTATGAGGCGACCTGGCACATCGCTGCAACGATCATAGAATTACGATAAATGTCCACAGGCCCTAGCCGCATTGCAATCTCCTGAAGGCGCACCTGAAATAACAGGGATCGCCGTCGATACCATCACCCGGCTACCCGGCACGGTTGGCAGTCTTTAGGCGGGCGGGCGGCCCAATCGCTGGCCGCCGATCAGCCAGGACGCATAGCCTTGGCCCTGCTCGAAGATGCGGGATTCCCAATCGTCGTCCATGCGGTCCATGTCGGAGAAATATTCGGTCGAGCCGCCCGACGGATTGGTGGTGTACCAGAATATATTGGAGCCGTGATAGTGCCGCCCGGGCCCGGACTCGGTCTCCCAGCCCTTGGAATTCATGTAGGTGCCGCCCATCATGACGGCGTCGATGTCGTCCACCTCGAAGGCGATGTGGCTGAACTGGGTATGGTCGGGCCGGAAGTTCAGAAACAGGGAATGATGATCGGTCAGCCCCGGCACGCGCAAGAAATCGCCTATGTCCTTGCAGCGGTCGGTTAGCTTGAAGCCGATCCGGTCCATGTAAAAGGCGCTGGCCCGCTCGGCGTCGGCTTTTTTGATCTCCAAAACCACATGGCCCATGCGGATCGGCTTGACCCTTGCGTCGGGCATGACGGTTTTGTTGAGGCGGGTGATGTTGTTGTGAAAATTCAAGTCCGGCGCCGCGATATCCACGGCTGTCCGGTCGGCCATCATAAAGCCGATGGCAAAGCCGCTCTCGTCCCGGCTGTGCAGGCTGCCGTCGGCGTCGGTGCGCACATCCCGGTCGGTGGATAACTCGGCCTCCAGCCGCTCCAGATCGCCGGCGTCCGTCACCCCCCAGATCACCTCGTGCACCGTCGAGCCATCGCCAGGCGCCTCCGGCAGGTCCGAGTCTGATTTCCTGCGCAAGACCACATGCTGGTTCTCGGCGGTTTTGAAGTCGGCGCCGGCATCGCCGCTTTCCACCAGCTCCAAGCCCCAATCCTCGAAGTACCGAATGCCGGCCTCCATATCCTCGACGCCGTAGATGATTTTCTCTGCACGTAAGATGGACATAGTCGTTCTCCTCTAATGCGGTTTTCAGTACTGCCCCTCGGGCTCCAGCCCGAGCAAGTGCTGGCCATACATGGACGTTAGCGCGTCCCAGTTGAAGCTGACATGGTGGGAAACGGCGTGGGCGTCGCGCCAGGCGCGCTGGATGTATTCGGTCTTTAAGATGCCGGCGCCGCCGACGGCGCCCCATAGCTCGTCGAGACCTTGCAAGGCGAGCTGGACGATGGTCGCCTGGGTGATGCGGTTGTCCATGCGTTCAGCCACGCTCAAGATGCCGCCCTCGACCATCACCGTCTGGTGGGAGGCGTCCAGCTGGGTATACATCATCGCCTTGGCGGCGCGTAGCTTGCCGGCTGCCGCGCCGACGCGCATTTGCACCGATTGGTATTCGGCCACCTTGGCGCCGCCGCGCACCACGGCGCCGCGGGTGACCCAGTCGCCGGTTTGTTCGACAAATTGCGCCAGCGCCCCTTCGAGGCAGCCCACCGCCGGCGACGCGATGCAATAGGCGATAAAGGCCAGCATGGGGTAGCGATAAAGAGGGTTGGTGTTTACCTGAGTTCCCGGCGCCGCGCCGGACGCCAATTGCTGGAAGGTGATGGCGTGGTGTTCGGGCACGAACACATCGTTGCAGATCACATCGTTGCTGCCCGTTGCCGCGAGGCCCATGGGGTCCCAGGTGGCGTCGATGGTAAAATCGCTCTTCGGCACGATGACGAAGCCGGCGGCGGCCGAGCCATCCTCTTGCGGCATCACCGCGCCGAGCAATCCCCAATCGCCATGATCGATGCCCGACGCATAAAGCCAGGTGCCGGAGATGCGAAAACCACCTTCGGTGCGCTCGCAGGTTCCCGCCGGCGCGTAGGAGCCGAAAGTGATGGCATTCGGGTTTTCGTTCCAGATGTCTTCTTGGGCCTCAGGGGGAAACAGGGCGATCATCCATTGATGCATTATGGCGAGCCCCGCTACCCAGGCGGTGGAAGCGTCCGCAGGCGACCACTCCATCAGGCAGCGAATAATGGTCGGATGATCGCATTCCAGCCCGCCGAAGCGTTTCGGCTGGGCCAGGCGGAAAAAGCCCGCGTCCCGGATGGCGCCGATAACCACGGGCGAAACGCTGCGGTTTACTTCGCCGGCCGCCGCCTCGGCCCGAATTAGGGGCGCAAGTTCGGCGGCCGCGCTGATCAGCGCGGCGGAGGTCGGATTGGATGTAACGTTGCTGTCCATAATGATATTTCCGCGAGGAGATTACACGATAGCAGTACAGTTGGGCAATTCACCCTACAGGGCGGCCAGCACCCCGTTCCAAAATTTGGCTCCCCCGTAGTGGCTTTGGTACCATGCCAAGGCCCGTGCGGCGATGGCTTCGGCGATGTCCGGATTGGCAATAAGGAATTGCGCCGTCTCGGCCATTTCCGGCGCCGTGGTGAAGGGTGCGTAATGGACGTAAGGGGCGAAAAATTCGCGCAGCAATCCGAAATCCTGTTGCAATAGCACCGCGCCAGACGCCATCGTCTCGAAGATGCGAAAATTCATCTGGTGATTCCGCGCCGATACCAGGCCGTTATTGAGCACCATTTGGCTGCGCGATAAATGATCCAGATAGTCGCCCAAGTCCATCGAGCCGGCCGCCGACTGATCGGAAAAGCGGAGCTGCGCGCCGGGCACGCTCTCGGCCAGATAAGCGCACCACATGTCCCGATAGCTCTTGCGGGCGCCGTTGAAAAACACCTTTATATCCCGCGACCGCCAGGGGTTTGAGCCTATGGCTGCGAAATCGATGGGCACGCCGGGGGACACCAATACATTTGTGTGGGCGCGGGCATCCTCCAGATAGTCGTGTTCGTTGAGGGCGACGATCAAATCGGAAACGGGTGCCCAATAGGCGGCGTAGTTTTCCTTGGGCGGATAGATATCGCAGACCAATGTGGCCAGCTTGAAGCCGTGCCGGTCTTTCAAGTCTTGCATGATCCCGGCGTCGATGCCCTGGCGGCCGCCGATAAAACTGCCTTCGAAAAACACCACCTCCGGCGCATAATTTTCGATGGCCCGCTGCAAAGCCCCGATGCCGGCGGCCAGTTCCGCCGCGCTGCGCCCGCCGATCAACTGCGCCTGTTCGGAATGGATGGCGTCGGCGTAGTGGATGGCGAATTGCGATAAATGCGCCGCCCCGGTGCCGCCCAAATGGACGGCGACGTCGTATTCCACCCAGTCGGCGTTGCTCTTGATAAACTCAGGCACCACCAGCAACACATTGGCTTGACGGGCCGGGGCATCGAATACATCCGCACGAGCGGGCGGCGGCGCCGACCCGGTGGCCCAGTCTTCCGCCCGCGCCTCATAAAGGACGCGCAATTCCTCGGAGCGGGATTGGCTGAGCGCTATGGCGCCGCCGTCGCTGGGGCCAAGGCCGCCGAGAAACGGTTTGATGTCGCCATAAATTCCGCCGAGGGCGTGGTAATAGGCGATGGTGGTTTTGGCATCCAGCCCCAGCCCCTGATAATCACCGAAGCCGGCGAAGCGCTGGAAGGCGTAGGGAATGTCTTCGGCGGACTTGGCGAACACGGCGGCGGCCTTTTCCATTTCGCCGGCGCCGGCGAAGGCTGCGGCCAGATAATAATAGGCCTGCGGCTTCCAGGGATCGATCTCCAAGGCGCGCAGCAGGGGATCGATGGCATCGCCGGGGCGCAACCCATCCAGACATACCAGGCCCTTGGCCAGCGCGGCGTGGCAGCTTGCCGCTAGCGCGTCATGGCGCAAATGGCTGGCGTGATTGGCGTCATCGGTATCCAAATGCGGAAACAGGCCCCAGGGACTTTGCGCCTCGCAAAAGCCGGGGAACCGCTGCCGGGCGAGGGCCAGGGTTTGCGCGGCCAATTCCTGGTCGCCGCCGGCCAGCGCGGCGCGCGCCAGATAGTAATAGCTCTCCGGGTCGGCCCGGTAGGCGCCGAGGGCCTCTTGCAGAAAATTCGCGGCATCGGCGGGCCGGCCATCGGTTAGCGTGGCGATTCCCTTTTGGGTTAATTCAAGGCCGCGCCGGGCCGGCGTTGCGGCGCCGCTCAATAGCCCCGGTCCCACTGGATGACATTTTGCATGCTGCGCCCGTCCAGATAGGCGCGCAAGTTCTCGCAAAACAGCTCGACGCCGAAGCCGGTCTTGATCTCCGAGCGGCCCGACGAGTGCGGCGTGATCAACACGTTGGGATGGTTCCAGAGCCGTTCCGGCGGGCCGTGTTCGGTCTCGCCCACATAGACGTCGAGCACCGCGCCACCCAGCTGGCCGCTTTGCAATGCATCGAACAAGGCGTCTTCGTCCACCGGCTCGCCGCGGGAGATATTGATCAGCACGGCGCCCGGCTTCATGGCGGCAAAGGCGGCGGCGTTGAACATCTGGCTGGTGTCCTCCGTCAATTGGACGCAAACCGCCACATAATCGGCCTCCGCTAGAAGCATGTGGAAACCCTCGGGGCCGAGGATTTCGCTGAACCCGTCCGGTAGTTTGTCCGCATCGGTGATGGCCTGGGAGCGGGTGCCGGTCACCCGCATGCCAAGGGCGGCGGCCAGCCGTCCGGCCTCGGCGCCGATGCCGCCGGCGCCGGCGACGCACAAGGTCTTGCCTTCCAATATCACCGGCGCGTATTGGGAACGATCAAACGCGCCGGCCTCATGATCAACCCAGGCGCGGTTGATGCCGCGCGCGAAATAGAGCGCCCCCATGACCACATATTCGGCTATGGGGAGCACATTGTTTACGCCCCTGGACGTGGACACCATCACGTCCGATCCCCAAAGATCGGTGGGGTGCAAATTGTTGGCGCCGGCCTGGCGCTGGTGGAACCATTTGAGGCCCGGCGCCCGGCTCACTAGATCAAGCGGGCAGGGATAGCCGCCAAGAATAATCTCGGCGCGCGCCAGCATGGCGTCACGCATCGACCGCGTGCCGTGGCCGCCCCGCATCTCGCCAATAAAGCGGCGGGTGGCGTAGGTTGGCCAGGTATCGCAAACCTCGCCATTGAACCAGCCGGCGGCATCGGTGATCACCACGGCGGCATCGACCGCTTCGATGGCGGCGCGTTCGGTTTCGGACAGAGGTTGCAGATTGAGAATTTCCGGCATGGCTCTGAGACTAGCGCGTTTTCTCGCCAAGCTAAAAGCCCTATAGTCGGGCCTATGTCCGATGCTGCAAACACGATCCGGCTGTCCGCCCTGGTGGTCGCCCACAACGAGGAGGAAATCCTCGCCGAATGCCTCCAGCGGCTGGCCTTTGCCGACGAGCTGGTGGTGGTGCTGGATCGATGCACGGACGGCTCCAAAGCCATCGCCGATGCTTACGCCGACACGGTTCTTGAAGGCGCCTGGGAACTTGAAGGGGACCGCCGCAATCTCGGCATCCGTACCTGCCGGGGGGCGTGGATCATCGAAGCCGACGCCGATGAATGGATCAACGATGAACTGGCCGCCGAGATTTGGCAAACAATCGAAAAAGACGCCCACGATATTTATGATCTGCCGGTGCATAATTTTGTCGGCGGCGTCTTTGTGGAAAGCGGCTGGGGCGGCGGCTCGTTCGGCAAGAACAGCTATCTGGGGCTGTACCGGAAGGGCGTCAAATGGTGGGGCGCCACCCGCGCCCATCCGCATCTGACTGTTAACGGCGTAAGCGGGCCTGATCTCAATAACCATGTAGTCCATCATGTGGACCGCAATTTATCGGATATGCTGATCCGCCTCGACCGCTACACCACGTTTCGGGCCAAGGATCTGGTCGATGCCGGCGAGACCCATGCCAGTCTCGCCACCATGTTCCGCAAATTCCTGTCCCGTTTCTGGAAGGTCTATGTGGTGCGCGGCGCCTGGCGGGAAAAACATATGGGTTTCATGATTGCCATCTGCGGCGCCCTCTATCCCTTGATCTCCCACATCAAGGCGGTGGAGGATGAGCTCCGCTCAAGGCGCCGTGATCAGGACAACGGCGCGGCCGAGAAAAAGTAAGCCAATGCCCATGGTTGCGGCTTGGCTAAGCACGCGGAACTGATCGTCGGATATCACGTTGACGATGATGCGCGCGCCCCAGACGCCGAGGAACGCCAGCGGCACGGCGGCGGCAAAGACCCACAAGGGTAAATGTCCAGTGAGGTCGCCGGCCAGTCCCAAAAACGTTCCGAAATAAAATATCTTGAGCAAGTGGCCGGTGGTCTGGGTAAAGCCCTTGGTGGCGATAATCTGTTGCCGGGTCAGTCCGGAATTGATGTAGAACACATCCAGGATCGGCCCCGAAACTCCGGCGGTCAGGAGGCACGCGGTGTTGACGATACCGCAGGCCAGCGCGCCGCCGCGCCTGGTGACGCTTAAGGCATATTCCCTCGGCACCAGGAAATTCACGAACGGGAGAAGCCCAAGAACCAGGAACAGCGCGATCTTGCCGGGCACGAAGGCGATCCAGGTAAAGACCACCAGACACAATCCGGCGCCGATGAAATAGCCGTTCAAAAGTTTCCATTGGGTGTGCGGCCGGTACAGCCACCAGCGCGCAAAATTGGATGTGAACTGGGTCACACCGTGCAGCATCATGGCCACCGATACCGGCATCAGCCAGGCAAAGATGCCCATCAGCAACGTGCCGCCGCCAAGGCTCAAGACGCCGCTCATGAACGACGTTGCCGCCACGCATACCAACAGAAAGGCAATGATACCGCCGCCCGCCATACTGCCATGGACCTCCGTTGCCGAAATGCCTATCTATGATACCGATCACAAGGATATCCGCCATGCACATTCGCTTCATCGCCGTTTTCTTTGTTTTGCTTTGGCTGCCCGTCGCCGCTGCCGCCGAAACCATCACCGTTACCCTGATCGGCACCGGCGCCGGACCGGGCGCCGGCGGGCGCGGCATGACCGAAACGCGCAACCAAACCATCACCCTGATCGAAGCCGGCGGCTTGAACCTTGTGTTCGATGCCGGGCGCGGATTGGTAGCCGGGCTGGCGGGCGCCGGCGACGGCGTCATCGGGCGCGCCGACAAGGTGTTCCTTACCCATCTGCATTCCGATCACGTGACCGGATTGGCGGACCTGTTCGTCAATGGCGCCGCATTGGGGCGCGCCGGACCCTTGCGGCTTTGGGGGCCGGCCGGGACCGAAGCCATGGCGGCGCACCTGGCCAAAGCCTTCGCCTGGGACATCAAATACCGCACCAATCGCCGCCGCAAAGGCGCCAGCTTCGATGCCAAGGACGCCGGCTTGGGGCGTATCTTCAATGAAGCCGGGGTCACGGTCACCGCCTTCGAAGTCGATCACTGGCCGCCGCGTCTGGATGCGAGCGCGCGCACCGACTTTCCCGCCTACGGTTACCGCGTTGATTTTGCGGGCCGTTCGGTGACCCTATCGGGCGACACCCGCTTTTCCGAGAACGTGATCAAGTTCGCCAAAGGCACCGATCTGTTGATCCACGAAGTTTCTATGGCGGCGGGCAGGGGCCGGCGCTCGGCCCACCACATATCGCCTGAGCAGGCCGGCGACGTGTTCCGCCGGGCGGCGCCCAAGCTTGCCGTCTACAGCCACATCGTGTTTGGGCGGCAAGGCGCGGATGCGTTGCTGCGGCGTACCGGTTACACCGGCCCGCTCATCGTCGGCACGGACGGCATGCGCATCGAAGTTGGCGAGAAGGTGAAGGTGGTGCCTCAGTAGATCGGCGGCTCCGGTGTGTCCGCCCCGGCGTGCAGGAAATCGAAATCGCAGCCTTCGTCGGCTTGGGTGACGTGCTGTGCAAAGAGAGACGTGTAGCCGCGGGAGTAGGCGAAGGGGCGCGGCGTCCAGGCGGCCTTGCGCAGCGCCATTTCCGCGTCCGTGATATCCAGGTGGATGCGGCGCGCCGCAATATCCAGCTCGATCATGTCGCCGTTCCGGACAAAGGCCAGCGGTCCGCCCACATGGGCTTCGGGGGCCACGTGCAGGATGCAGGTGCCGTAGGCCGTGCCGCTCATGCGGCAATCGGAAATGCGCACCATGTCGCGGACGCCTTTCTCCAACAGCTTCTTAGGGATCGGCAGCATGCCCCATTCGGGCATGCCCGGCGCGCCGATGGGCCCGGCGTTCTTGAGCACCAGGACCGAGTTCTCGTCCACCTCCAGATCGGGATCATCGATGCGCGCCGCGAGGTCGGGGTAATCCTCGAACACCACGGCGACGCCTTTATGTTTGTGGAATTTGGGATCGGCGGCGGTCTGCTTGATGACGCAGCCGTTGGGCGCCAGGTTGCCGCGCAGAATGGCCGTGCCGCCTTCGTGGTAGAGCGGGTTATCGGTGCTGCGAATGACGTCTTCGTCGAAAACTTCGGCGCCGTCTATGGCCTCGCCGAGGCTCTCGCCGAGCACGTTTTTGGCAGTGAGATCGAGATGTTCGCGAAGCCGCGTCATGAGGCCGCGCAATCCGCCGGCGTAATAAAAATCCTCCATCAGATACTGGCCCGACGGCTTGATATTGGCGAGCACCGGCGTGGCCCGCGAGATCGCATCGAAGCGCTCCAGATCGAGGCTGATACCAGCGCGCCCGGCGACCGCAATGAGATGGATCATGGCGTTGGTGGAGCCGCCCAAGGCCATATCGACCACCGTGGCGTTATCGAACGACGCCTCGGAGAGGATATCCGACGGCTTCAAATCCTCCCACACCATGTCGACGATGCGTCGCCCGGTGGCGGTCGCCATCAGCGCGTGGTGGGAATCCACCGCCGGGATCGACGAGGCGCCGGGCAATGCCATGCCCAAGGTCTCGGCGATGGACATCATGGTCGCCGCCGTTCCCATGACCATGCAGGTTCCGGCCGAGCGCGACAGGCCGCCGACCACGTTCTCCATCATCTCGTCATCGATCAGCCCGGCCCGCCGGTCGGCCCAGTAGCGCAGAACATCGGTGCCGCTGCCCAAGGTCTCGCCGGCGAAAAAGCCGCGTAACATAGGCCCCGCCGGCATATAGATGGCGGGCAAGTCCATGGTCAGGGCGGCCATCAATAGCGCCGGCGTGGTCTTGTCGCAGCCGCCCATCAGCACGGCCCCGTCGATGGGATGGCAGCGGATTAGCTCCTCCGCCTCCATGGCCAAAAAGTTGCGGTACATCATGGTCGATGGCTTGACCATGATCTCGCCCAGGGACATGGCCGGCAATTCGATGGGAAAGCCGCCCGCCTCCCAAACGCCGCGCTTGATCTCCTCGACGCGCTGCTTGAAGTGGGAGTGGCAGGTGTTCATGTCAGACCAGGTGTTCAAGATGCCGATCTTCGGCTTGCCGCCGAAATCTTCGTTTGAGAACCCCATCTGCCGCGAGCGCGCCCGATGGCTGATGCCGCGCATATCGTTGGGGCCGTACCAGCGCTGGCTACGGAGGTCTTCGGGGGATTTTTTGCGAGTTACCATTTTGAATTCCTCTAAAGCGCGTCCTGCTTATACAAATACATCAGCCCGATCTGGCCTTTGTTCGCGTCGCCGTTGGCGCCGAGCATTCTATAGAGCTCGGTCACCAGGGCGGTTACCGGCATCGGCGAGGTGGTCGCCTTGGCCATGTCGCAGGCGACGTTCATATCCTTGATCATGTTGCCCGGCGCCGATTCCCAGTATTCGGCGTTGATCATGCGCTTGCCATGATCTTGAAGCACCGTGGAATCCGCCCAGCCGCCGGCCAAGGCTTCGGGCACCTTTTGGCAATCAACCCCATAGGTTTTGGCAAAGCCCAAGGTCTCGGCGAGCACGGCGATCTCGGCGCCGATGATGGCTTGGTTGACGATCTTGGTCGCCTGGCCAGTGCCCACCGGGCCCATATGGGTGACGCGCTGAGAGGTGGCCTCGCACACGGTGCGCATGCGTTCAATGTCCGCCGCCGCGCCGCCGGCCATGATCACCAGCGTGCCGCCGGCCGCGCCGTGCTTGCCGCCCGATACCGGCGCGTCCACCCAGGCCGCGCCGCAGGAATCCTTCAGCCTGCCCGCGAAATCCCGCGTGGCGTCCGGGTTGATGGAGGAATGATCGACCAGCAACAAATCGGCGCCGGCGCCCTCGGCGATGCCGTCCGCCCCGAACGTCAATTGCTCCACCGCGTTTGTGTCGGTCACGCAAAGAAACAATATATCGCATTCGGCGGCGAGGGCTTTGGGCGAGGCCGCCAGCACGGCGCCGGCATCGATGGCGTCTTTCATCTTTTCCGGGTTTCGCCCCCAGATGCCGAGCCGGTGGCCGCCCTGCAACAGATTGAGCGCCATCGGCATGCCCATGGTGCCGAGCCCGATAAATCCGATCGCTGCGCCAGAATTATTGTCCGCCATTTTCGCCTCCCAATTTCGCCGCCTATGAATACGCAACGGCGTAAATCTTTGCCGGATGGGGATGCTCCTGGCAACGCCTGAGTTTGCCCGCCCCCGAATCGCCATTGAAATATCCGCGATCCGGGCGCCGCCGCTATTGCCCGGCGTGCGCGGCGTTGCTATCAGTGGCCGATGTTTTTCACCCTGTCTAAAATCCTTTGGTTTATCGTCGATCCGGGCAATCTGTTCATTATTGTTCTTGGGCTCGGCGTAATACTGCTTTGGATTGGCCGGGCGCGGGCCGGGCGCGGGCTGGTTTCCCTGGCCTTGCTGGGCGCCCTGTTGGTCACCGTGTTTCCCATCGGCAAGACCATGACCGGGGTGCTCGAAAATCGCTTCCAGAGGCCCGAGCCCATGCCGGACGATATCGCCGGCATTATCGTGCTCGGCGGCGTGCTCAATCAGTTCATTGCCAAGAAGCGCGGCGCTTCGGCGCCCCGCATCGCGGCCGGGCGGTTCGCCGAATTTATCCGGCTGGCGGCGCGCTATCCCGATGCCCGGCTGGTGTTCACCGGCGGTTCCGGCTCGTTAAAAAATCCGGACATCAAAGAGGCCGAGTTTGCGGCGCCGCTGCTTAAGTCGTGGGGTTTGGATATCGGGCGCGTGACCTTCGAGGCCGACAGCCGCAATACATTCGAGAACGCCATATTCTCTAAAGCCCTGATAAAGCCGAAGCCGGATGATCGATGGATCCTTATCACCTCGGCGTTTCATATGCCGCGCGCCATGGGCGTGTTCCGCTCGGCCGGCTGGAACGTATTGCCGGCGCCGGTCGAATATGTGACCACCGGCGATGAACGGTTATTCGCGCCGCAGTTCCAGTTTCGCGCCGGCATCAACGCATTTTCGCAAGCCGTTCACGAATGGTTAGGATTATCCTTCTATTGGCTTACAGGGCGAACGAAAAGCCTCATCCCGGCCCAAGCGGGGCAAGACTAGGCGGGCTGCCCGCCAAACGGTGTAATCAATGATGCGATCCTTATTTGCCTTTCTGGTATTGGCCCTGTTGGTAGTGGCCCCGGCGCCCGGTCATGCTGCGGGCGCCGACTTCGCCACCTGGCTCAAGGCCTTGCGCGCCGAAGCCTTGGCCAAGGGCATTCGCAGCGAAACCCTGGACCGCGCCCTCAACGGGCTGACGCCGATCAAACGGGTGATCGAGCTGGACCGCCGCCAGCCGGAATTCACCCTCACCTTCGATCAATACATAAACCGGGTGGTGTCCGGGCGCCGGGTCCGCATAGGCAAGGCCAAGCTCGCCGAACACCGGAAATTGTTGACCGAGATCGGCAAGAAATATGGTGTCCAGCCGCGTTTCATCGTTGCCTTGTGGGGCATCGAAACCGATTTTGGGCGCATCGATGGCGGCTTTTCGGTGATCCAGGCGCTGGCCACCCTGGCCCATGACGGCCGCCGCGGCCGTTTCTTCCGGGGCCAGTTGATCCGCGCCTTGCGGATCCTCGATCAGGGCCATATCACACCGGAAAAAATGAAAGGCTCCTGGGCCGGCGCCATGGGGCAGTTTCAATTCATGCCGTCCAGCTTCGAAGCCTACGCGGTCGATTATGATGGCGACGGGCGCCGCAATATCTGGCGAAATCAGGCCGACGCCTTCGCCTCGGCGGCCAACTATCTGGCCAAATCGGGATGGCGGTCGGATCAGACCTGGGGCCGCCGGGTCATGCTGCCGGCCGGGTTCGATGCCGCCGTCATCGGCCTCGGAATCAAAAAACCCATGAGCGAATGGCGCCGCCTGGGCGTGACCCGCAAAGACGGCTCTTCCTTGCCGAAGCGGGAATTGCCGGCATCGTTGGTGCGCGCCGGCAAGGGGGCCGATGGGCCGGTCTTCCTGGTCTACAACAATTACCGGGTGACGCTGAAATGGAATCGGTCTACATTTTTCGCGGTCGCCGTGGGCACCCTGGCAGAACGCATAAAGGGCCGCTGAAATTCCCGTAACATGATGATATTAAACAATAAAATCCGTTCTATTTCACGAGGTTAGACCTTGAAAAAAACCACCATCATCGTTTTCGGATTATTGTTTTTTGTTGGCGCCTGCTCGGAAACCCAGCTTCTGGTACACACCGCCAAGCGCATCCAGAAAGGCCAGTCGTCCAGCGGCGGGCCCGCCGGCGTCTATAAGATCGGCTCGCCCTATCAGGTGGCCGGCGTCTGGTATTACCCTAAGGTCGATTACGCTTATAACGAAAGTGGCATCGCATCGTGGTATGGGCCCGGCTTTCACGGCAAGCTGACAGCCAATGGCGAAATATATGATCAAAACGCCCTGACCGCCGCCCACAAGACCTTGCCGATGCCCTCCATGGTGCGCGTCACGAATCTGGAAAACGGGCGCTCGTTGCGCCTCACGGTCAATGACCGGGGGCCGTTCGTGAATGGCCGCATAATTGATGTCTCCAGGCGCGCCGCGCAATTGCTGGGCTTGCACAAAAAAGGCACCGCCAAGGTGCGGGTACAGATTATGGGCGCCGAAAGCCGGGCTCTGGCGCTTGGCGGCGGGCGCCAAAGCGGCACCGTTGTGGCCAGTGCCGAGACGCCCATTCGCACCGATATCGATGTATCCAAGCCGGGGGTTTCCAGCGAAATTCTGGCGCCGCCGGAGGGCGCCAATGCGGCCCCGCTGCAATCGAGGAATTTCGGACCCACCGGTGAGCGCCCGCCCGACCGGGTGGTTGCCGAGCCGGACCTGCCCGACGGCACCCTGACCATAAAGCCGGTGGAGCCCAGCGACGTCTATGTGCAGGCCGGCGCCTTCGGCGAATATGCCAACGCCTTCAAGGTCTCGACCCGGCTGAACGGCGTCAGGGGCGTCAAGATAACCTCGGCGCTGGTGGACGGGCGCGAATATTTCCGCGTGCGCGCCGGGCCGATCAAGGAAATCGGCGTCGCCGACCGCATTCTGGAAGAGATGATTCGCACCGGATTTCCCGGCGCCCGCATAATCGTCGATTAAAACCCAGGCCAATTTCGGCCCATTTTCGGTCCAAGTTCGGCCCAAGTGTCTGCTTGGCGGCTTTGGCGCCATGATTTTGCCGCCTTTGCCGCCTAAAGCATTGAAACAGTCAAACCAGAGGCGCAAAATCGCCGCAACGGGCCTTAAGTTGTGGCCTGGGGGAGAGCGGCGACAATGCGGAACCATAAAAGTAAGGTATTTGCCGTTATAGGATTGGCGGCATCTATAGCGCTGGCCGCTCCCGGCATGGCCATTGAAATATCCTCGGCGCAAGCGATCCTGGTCGATTTCCAGACCGGCGAGGTTTTGTTCGAAAAAGATGCCGACGTGTCGATGACGCCGTCTTCGATGAGCAAGATCATGACCGTCTACAAGATGTTCGAACGGCTGAAGGATGGCCGGTTGCAGCTAACCGACAGCTTTGCGGTTTCGGAAAAAGCGTGGCGCAAAAAGGGCTCCAAGATGTTCGTCGCCGTCAATTCCCGGGTCAAGGTGGAAGACTTGATCCGCGGCATCGTGGTGCAATCGGGCAACGATGCCTCGATCGTCGTCGCCGAGGGGCTGGCCGGCTCCGAAGACGCCTTCGCCGCCGAGCTGAACGAGACGGCGCGCGAGCTTGGCATGAGCAATTCCAATTTCGTCAATGCCAGCGGCTGGCCCGATCCCGATCACCGGACAACGGCCCGCGATCTGGCCACGCTGGCCTTGGCGACGATCCGCAATTTTCCCGACTACTACCATTATTATTCGGAAACTTCCTTCAGCTATAACGGCATCAAGCAGGGCAACCGCAATCCGCTGATCTACCGGGACGAGGGCGCCGATGGTCTCAAGACCGGCCATACCGAGGCCGGCGGCTTTGGCCTGACGGCTTCGGCAATCCGTGGCGGGCGGCGATTGGTGGCGGTGCTCAACGGCATGCCCTCCAAAAAAGCGCGCGGCCGCGATGCGGAGCGCCTTCTGGATTGGGGCTTCCGGGAATTCAACAATTACACGCTGTTCGAAAAGGGCGCCAAGGTATCGACCGCGCCGGTCTGGATGGGCGCTGAGGCCAGCGTTCCGCTGGTGCTGCCCGACAGCCTGACCCTGACCCTGCCGGTCAAGGCGCGGCGCAAGATGGTCGTCAAGGTGGCGATGAATTCGCCGGTGCCGGCGCCGATCAAAAAGGGCGATCAATTGGCGCGGCTAAAAATCGAAATGCCGGGCCGGGCACCGATGCAGTTTCCACTGCTGGCCGGGGATGATGTGGAGCGTCTCGGCGCCATTTCCCGCTTGGCCGCCGCATTGCGCTTTATCCTGTTTGGCGAACCGCTCTAATGTTCATCACCTTCGAAGGCGGCGAGGGTAGCGGCAAATCCACCCAGCTTCGATTGCTTGTGGACTATCTGCAAAGCGCCGGCATCAATGCGCTCGCCACCCGCGAGCCCGGCGGCGCCCCCGGCGCCGAGGAAATCCGGCGGCTGCTGGTCGAAGGCGAGCCCGGCCGCTGGGATCCGTTGAGCGAAACCTTGCTGCACATGGCCGCCAGACGCGATCATCTGGCGCGCGTAATCGAGCCCGCGCTGGCCGCCGGCAAATGGGTGGTGAGCGACCGCTTTGCCGATTCCACCCGCGCCTATCAGGGCCACGGCCATGGTGTCGATACCGGCTTGATTGAAGCCCTCTACCGGATGGTGGCGGGCGTATTGAAACCGGACCTGACGCTCATTTTGGACATTGATTTGGATACCGGCCTCGGCCGCGCCGCCGGCCGGGCCGCCGGCGAGGACCGCTATGAAAACATGGACCGGGCCTTTCACGAACGTCTGCGCCAGGGCTTTGTTGCCATCGCCGGAGCCGAGCCGGGACGCTGTAAGCTAATCGATGCGGCTGGTTCCATCGAAGACGTTCAGGCGCGCATCATGGCCGCCGCCCGGGCGCAGTTTCCGGATGATCTGCCATGAGCCCCGCCGAATTGGATGAGGTTGACCCCTTTGCCCCGATCCGCAATGCCAGCCTGACCGGCCAGGAGAAGGCCGAGCAGACATTTCTCGATGCCTTTAATAGTGGCCGCTTGCCGCACGCGTGGTTGCTGAGCGGGCCCAAGGGGGTCGGCAAGGCGAGTTTGGCCCACCGCATCGCGCGGTTTCTTCTTGTGCACGGCAATCGCGGCGGCGCCGATGAAGGGCCGGGCCTGTTTGGCGATGATCTGCCCGCCGCGGCGCCAGCCAGTTTGGCGACCGATCTTGAGGATCTGGTCTGCAAGCGCATCATCGCCGGCGGCCATGCGGATTTCCAAAGCATCGAGCGCGCCGTCAACGAAGACACCGGCGCCCAGAAGCGCGATATTTCCGTCGATCAGGTGCGCGCTATCGGCAAATTGTTCAACCACACGCCGGGCGAGGGCGGCTGGCGCGTGGTGGTGATCGATGCGGTTGATGATTTGAACGACAACGGCGCCAACGCGCTCCTGAAAATGTTGGAGGAGCCGCCATCCAGGACAGTGCTTTTGCTGGTCAGCCACAATCCGGGGCGATTATTGGCGACCATCCATTCCCGTTGCCGGCATCTGGCGCTGCCACCTTTGGACGGCCAGGCCATGGCGGCGCTTCTGACCGACCAGGCGCAGATGCGCGGGTTCGAACTCGGGCCTGAGGAGCGGGCGCTATTGATGCAATTGGCGGGCGGCAGCATTGGCCGCGCGCTCACCCTTGCCGATGAAGGCGGGCTTGATCTTTACCGGGACATGACCGCCATCTTGGAGACCTTGCCCAACCTCGATATCGCAATGCTGCACAAGCTCGGCGATCTGGTCGCCCGCGACCGGGGCGGCGACCGTTTTCGCACCCTGGCCGCGCTGATCGATTGGAGCCTGGTGGACCGCATCCGGCGGGAATTGTCGGCCAGCGCCCTTGAAGGATGGTTCCGGGTGTGGGAGAAAGCCAACCGATTGTTCCGCGAGACCGAGGGCCTTAGTCTGGACCGCAAGCAGGTGGTTCTGGAAGTTTTCTTGGCTATTGAGGAGGCCGCGCGCGGCTAATTGCAGATCGTCAACCGGAGCGGCCCAATTGCCTGATAAAACACCCTATTTCATCACCACGGCCATATCCTATGTGAACGGCCCGCCGCATCTGGGGCATGCCTATGAGGCCATTTCCACCGATGTGATGGCCCGTTTCAAGCGCCTCGACGGCTTTGACGTCATCTTCCTTACCGGCACCGACGAACATGGCCAGAAGGTGGAGAAATCGGCGATCAAGGCGGGCAAGGAGCCGCAGGCTTTCTGTGACGAGATCGCCGCCACCTTCCAGGAGATGGCGGTGATGCTGAACATCTCCAACGATGATTTCATCCGCACCACCGAGCCCCGCCACTATGCTGCCAGCCAGGCCATTTGGAACCGGCTGCAAGAGGCCGGCGATATCTATCTCGGCAATTACGCGGGCTGGTATAGCGTTCGCGACGAAGCCTATTTCGACGAGGGCGAGCTGACCGATGATCCCGATAACAAAGGCGGCAAGATCGCGCCATCGGGGGCAAGCGCGGAATGGGTCGAGGAGCCCAGCTATTTCTTCAAGCTGTCCGAGTACACGCAGCCACTGCTCGATCTTTATGAAGCGCAGCCCGATTTCGTCATGCCGGCGACGCGCAAGAACGAAGTGGTCGCCTTCGTCTCGCAAGGGCTCCGGGATCTGTCGATCTCGCGCACCACGTTCAAATGGGGCGTGCCGGTGCCGGGCGCCCCTGATCACATTATGTATGTGTGGCTGGATGCGCTGACCAACTACATCACCGCGCTGGGGTTTCCCGAGGCCGGCATCGATGGCCGCAGCGATGCGTTTGCGAGCCACTGGCCCGCCGATCTGCACGTCATTGGCAAAGATATTGTCCGCTTCCACGCGGTGTATTGGCCGGCCTTTTTGATGAGCGCCGGAATAGCCGTGCCGAAGCGGGTATTCGGCCATGGCTTTTTGAATATCGAGGGTGAGAAGATGTCGAAAAGCCTCGGCAATGTGCTTTCGCCGGGGGAGATGGTGGCCGAGTTCGGCCTCGATCCCATGCGCTATTTTTTGCTGCGCGAAGTGCCCTACGGCCAAGACGGCTCGTTTTCGCGCGAAGGCATCATCCAGCGCATCAATTCCGATTTGGCCAACGATTTCGGCAATCTGGCGCAGCGGGTCTTGTCGATGATCAACAAGAACTGCGACGCCAAAGTGCCGGCGCCCGGCGATCTTATCGCCGATGACGATGCGCTGCTGGCCGGCGCCGTCAATTTGCTGGCGGAAATGCGGGACTTGTTCGACGTGCAGGCCTTCCACACGGCGCTGGAAAAAATGTGGTTCCAGATCCGCGCCGCCAACGCCTATATCGATCATCAGGCGCCCTGGACCTTGCGCAAAGAGGACCCGGCGCGCATGGCCACCGTGCTCTATGTGCTGGGCGAGGTGATCCGGCGCTTAGGCATATTGGCGCAGCCCTTCATGCCCGGCTCGGCGGCCAAGATGCTGGACCAATTGGCGGTGCCCGAAGATGCGCGCGGCTTTGCCGCCTTGGCCGCTGATGTGCGCTGGCCGGCAGGCGCGGAATTGCCCAAGCCCGAAGGCGTCTTCCCCCGCCATGTGGACGAAGAAGCGGCGGCGGAGTAGGCTGTCGCCACAGGAAAGACCATGATGGATCAGGACGTCCAGAGGAGACTGGCCGCTATTCTTGCCGCTGACGTGGCCGGATATACGCGCCTCATGGAAGAAGATACCGACGGCACCGTCGCCGCCTGGAAATCGGCGCGCGACGACACCATTGAGCCTCTGATCAATGATCACGCCGGGCAGATCATAAAATTTACCGGCGACGGTTTTTTGGTGGAATTTCAGTCCGTGCAGAACGCCGTCGCCTGCGCCATCCAATTACAGGCGGGGCTTGATGCCAGCAGCCTCGATTTCCGCATCGGCATAAATCTTGGTGATATCGTCGATGACGGCAAGGATATCCACGGCGAAGGCGTCAATATCGCCGCCCGGCTCGAAGGATTGGCGGAGCCCGGCGGTATTTATATTTCGGGCGGCGTTTATGAGCAGGTTCGCAACCGCATCGACGCCAATTTCGAAGATATGGGCGAGCAAACGGTCAAGCATGTCTCGGCACCGGTCAAGGTGTACCGGATCAATTGGTCCGCGGGCGGCGGCGAAAGCCCAGCTCCCAGTGGTCCCCAGGCCACGATTTCGAAAGCCAAGCCGGCGGTCGCGGTCCTGCCGTTCGACAACATGAGCGGCGATAGCGAACAGGAATATTTCGCCGACGGCATCACCGAGGACATCATTACCGAGCTGTCGAAATGGGAAGAGTTTTCCGTGATCGCCCGCAATTCGGTTTTTACCTACAAAGGTCAGGCGGTCTAGGTGCAGGATGTGGCCCGCGACCTTGGCGCCGATTTCGTGCTCGAAGGGAGCGTCCGCAAAAGCGGCGGGCGGGTGCGCATCACCGGGCAGTTTATCGATGCCCATACCGGCCATCATGTGTGGGCGGACAAGATCGACGAAAGCGGCGACGACTTGTTTGACCTTCAGGACCGGGTCACCCGGCGGATCGTCATGACCCTGGGCGGCGATTACGGCCAAATCCGTAAAAGCGAATATGAACGCGTCTGGTCGCAACCGGCCTCGAACCTCGACGAATATGACTGCTTCTTGCGCGGCCATAGTATTTTTTACGGATTTACCGCCGAGGCCATGGAAGAATCCCGCGCCATTTGGACCGAAGGGCTCGCGCGTTTACCGGGTTCCGGTCTGTTGAAGATCAAGGTAGCCTGGACCCATATTATTGATGCTATGTACGGCTACAAGCCCGATCCGGTTGCTTGTTTGACGGAAGCGTCCCAAATTTCCGAAGAAGGCCTGGCTGACCCAAATCTGCCGCAAGCCGGACAACGCTATGGGCTTTGGCAAAAGGCGACGTTGTTGTTATGGCATAGGCGCGACCACGCCAATGCCATGCGCACCGCGAAATCGGTCTGCCAGATGTTTCCCTTTGACGGCGAGGGGTTGGGCATGATGGCCCAGATTGCCAACTATTGCGGCGATCTAAAATTGGCTGAGGAGTGGACCAACGAGTCCATTGCCCGGGATCCGCATATCCCGGAGATGGCCTTGAAAAACTTTTGCGCGGTGTTGTACAGCTTGGGTAAATTCGAAGAAGCGATCGAAATGCTGGAGACTTCCAGCGCCGCTGACCCGGAAATTCTGCGCTACCGTGCCGCTTCCCTGGCGGCCCTTGGGCGGCTTGAAGACGCCAGGAAAGTCATTGATGAATTGATGGAAGTTCTGCCGGGCTTGTCGCTTGCCGCACTGAGGACCATCATTCCTTACCAAGACGGGCAAGCGCTGGAACGCGAGTTGGAACACTTGGCGCTGGCGGGTTTGCCGGAAGGTTAAGGTTAGATTTCCAAGCAGCGCCAAGACGAATGTCCCGACGATGCCGCCGCCCAAATATTCTCGGGCGCCGCAATGGAATTTTTACCTGGAAAAAGCCGTCTAAAGTACTACATTTAAAAGATATTATGGCTGTAAGCGGGCGCCGGCACGGGTAATGTCTCATCTTAGTCCAGTTGATTTTGGCAGTTTCAATCTGCAGTCCATTGTCCAGCGGTCCAGCCAGGCCGCGCGCGACGCCTTAATAAAGCAAAGTCAGCCCGTCCCGAGGCCCGCCGACTTCTCAATTCCCATCCTTGACCGGGTCGGCGACTCGCAGACCGTAACGGTCCGTAATTTTGACCGGGATGGCCGACCGACCGAAATGACCGCCGAATTCGTCAAGGTACGCGCCGATATCGTGCATGTGGAGGTACGCGATGAAGGCCTCAGCCTGGACGGCAAGGCGGCGTTCGATGTCCATTTTTTCCAAAGCGGGGCAATCCGCGGCTACGATACCGTTGGCAATGGCCAGATAACTTCGGTTTCCGCGCCAAACGTTCTGTTTGCGAAAAGCGGCGTCACCGTACAACTGAACTTTGACGACAGGCAGATCAGCAGCCTCGATTTCAGCAGCATAAGTTTGCCGGCTCAGTATGTGGAATTGCTGCAGGGAACCGGCAGCGGCATCGTCGGCGACCAGCCCGTCGAATTCGGCAGCGGCGATATTGTCGGCAGCGATCTCGACGACACGCTGACCGGAACCGCGTCGGCGGATACGTTGTATGGGCTGGCGGGCAACGACACGATCACCGGGTTGGCCGAAAATGACACGATATATGGCGGCGCCGGCAGCGACACCATCGATGGCGGCGATGGCAACGACACGATATATGGCGGCATTGATGTGGGCGGCGACGTTCTTACCGGCGGCGCCGGCGATGACACGATTGATGGCGGCGCCGGCAATGACACGCTGATCGGCGGCACCGGGGCTGATACGCTGACCGGCGATAGCGGCACCGATACCGCTGATTATTCCGCCGACGCCGCTGCCGTCACCGTCAATCTCGGCACCAATTCGGCGACCGACGGCAATGGCGATGCGGACACGCTTACAGGCATCGAAAACGTCACCGGCTCCAGCTCCAATGACAGCATCACCGGTGATGCTTCCGCCAATACATTGGATGGCGGCGCCGGCAATGACACGCTGGTTGGCGGCAATGGCGCCGATACCCTGACCGGCGGCACCGGCACGGACACGGTTGATTATTCCAGCGATGCGGCGGCGGTCACCGTTAATCTCAGCACCAATTCGGCGACCGATGGCAACGGCGACGCGGATACATTGTCGGGCATCGAGAATGCGACCGGCTCCGGCTCCAACGATAGCCTTACTGGCGATGCTTCCGCCAACACGCTAGACGGCGGCGCCGGCAATGACACGCTGGTTGGTGGCAACGGCGCCGATACCCTGACCGGCGGCACTGGTACCGATACGGTTGACTACTCGAGCGACGCGGCTGCGGTGACCGTTAATCTCAGTACCAACTCCGCAACCGACGGCAACGGCGATGCGGATACTCTATCGGGCATCGAGAACGCCACCGGCTCTGACTCCAACGACAGTCTCACCGGTGATGCTTCCGCCAATACATTGGATGGCGGCGCCGGCAATGACACGCTGGTTGGCGGCAACGGCGCCGATACGCTGACTGGCGGCACCGGAACCGACACGGTTGACTACTCAAGCGATGCGGCGTCGGTGACTGTCAATCTCGGCACCAATTCGGCGACGGACGGCAATGGCGATGCGGACACGCTTTCAGGGATTGAGAACGTCACCGGTTCCGGCTCCAACGACAGCCTCACCGGTGATGCTTCCGCCAATACTTTGGATGGTGGCGCCGGCAACGACTCGATTGATGGCGGCGCCGGCGATGACACGCTGATCGGCGGCACCGGCACCGATACCCTAACGGGCGGTACCGGGACCGACACGGCTGATTACTCCAGCGACGCGGCGGCAGTGACCGTTAACCTCAGCACCGGTTCGGCGACCGATGGCAATGGTGATGCGGATACATTGTCGGGGATTGAGAATGTCACCGGGTCCGGCTCCAACGACAGCCTCACGGGCGACACCTCAGCTAATACATTGGACGGCGGCGCGGGCAATGACACGCTGGTTGGCGGTAACGGCGCAGATACCCTGACCGGCGGTACAGGCACGGACACGGTTGATTACTCCAGCGATGCTGCCGCGGTGACCGTCAATCTCAGCACCAATTCGGCCACCGATGGCAACGGCGATGCGGACACGTTATCAGGTATCGAGAATGCGACCGGCTCTGACTCTAATGATAGCCTGACTGGCGACACCTCGGCCAATACATTGGATGGCGGCGCGGGCAATGATACATTGGTCGGCGGTAACGGCGCTGACACCCTGACCGGCGGAACCGGTACGGATACGGTGGACTATTCTAGCGATGCGGCGGCGGTGACTGTCAATCTCAGCACCAATTCGGCGACGGATGGCAACGGTGATGCGGATACTCTATCGGGGATCGAGAACGTCACCGGTTCAGACTCCAACGACAGCCTCACGGGTGGCACTTCGGCTAATACATTGGACGGCGGCGCCGGTAATGACACGCTGGTTGGCGGCAACGGCGCCGATACCCTGACCGGCGGCACCGGCACCGATACGGTTGATTATTCCAGCGATGCGGCCGCCGTCACCGTCAATCTCGGCACCAATTCCGCGACAGACGGCAACGGCGATGCGGATACTCTATCGGGGATCGAGAATGTCACTGGCTCTGACTCCAACGATAGCCTCACCGGTGATACCTCGGCTAACACGCTGGATGGCGGCGCCGGCAATGACACGCTGGTTGGTGGTAACGGCGCCGATACCCTGACCGGCGGCACTGGTACCGATACAGTTGACTACTCGAGCGATGCGGCGGCGGTGACCGTTAATCTCAGCACCAATTCGGCCACGGATGGCAACGGTGATGCGGATACATTGTCGGGCATCGAGAACGCCACCGGCTCTGACTCCAATGACAGTCTCACGGGTGATACGTCCGCCAATACATTGGATGGCGGCGCGGGCAACGATACATTGGTCGGCGGTAACGGCGCTGATACCCTGACCGGCGGCACCGGCACCGACACGGTTGATTATTCCAGCGATGCGGCTGCCGTGACTGTCAATCTCAGCACCAATTCCGCGACAGACGGCAACGGTGATGCCGACACGCTTTCGGGTATCGAGAACGCGACCGGTTCTGACTCCAATGACAGCCTCACCGGTGATACCTCCGCTAACACGCTGGATGGCGGCGCCGGTAATGACACGCTGGTTGGTGGCAACGGCGCCGATACCCTGACCGGCGGCACTGGTACCGATACAGTTGACTACTCGAGCGACGCGGCAGCCGTTACCGTTAATCTCAGCACCAACTCCGCCACGGACGGCAACGGTGATGCGGACACGCTTTCGGGGATTGAGAACGTCACCGGCTCTGGCTCCAATGACAACATTACCGGTGACAGCTCATCCAACACTTTGGTCGGCGGCGCCGGCGACGACACGATTGATGATGGAAGCGGGGGCACCGATACGCTCACGGGAGGCACCGGCAACGATACGTTTGTTGTTCACGATGCCAGCGGCAGCGTCACCGTATCGGACTTTACCGCCGGGGCCAGTACCGATGATGTAATTAATCTGGCGGACGTAACTTCGCTTACCAATTTCACGGATGTCACGTCCGCCGCGACCGATGTCGGCAGTGATGTTGTCATCGATTTGGGCGGCGGCTCGACCTTGACGCTGACCGGCGTGCTGACCGCCGACCTGGACAGCTCGGACTTCAGTTTCTAGAGCGGTTGCGGAACCAATAATGTTGCGGACGGATTTCCCTTACACAAAAGTCCAGACGGTGCCGCCGGAGCCGCCGGCCTCGCCCGCGATGCCTTTATCCTGGCCCATGGCCTTCATGCGCGTCTTGTTACCGGCCGTAGAGCGGCGTGGCATTGGATCTCGCCTAAGTTTAGATCGATTATCCGCTTTGTTAATGTGGGTCATGATAATGAGGTGGGGTGAAAACTGTAATCGGGGGTATGGGGCTCGCAAGAGATTGTGATGGCGAAGGCGTTTGAAATTTGAGGCGGGCTGGATGATGATGCCGGCGGATCAACCCAAACCAAATTCAGGAGCGAAACATGGCGGTCGCTAAATTGAAGGACCCGGAAGGGGCGAAGGTGCGAACGATCGATTCGGTCAGCCAGAACGGCATTCGTTGCGAGATTGCCGCCGAGGGTCATACCATTATCACCGACGAGCCCGAAGCCCGCGGCGGCACCGGAACGGCGGCATCGCCGCTTATGGGTTTCACGGCGTCTCTGGCGGCCTGCCAGACCGTGCAGATTCACAAAGTCGCCAAGGCCATGCGTTTCAACCACGGCGCCATCAATATCAACTGCTCGACCACCACCGACCGCATTCCGGGCATCGGCAGCAACGACAAGGTCATGCGCTTTTGCGCCGCCGAGTTGCAGGTGGATATCGAAACCGATGAGCCCGAGGAAAAGGTGCAACGCCTCATGGATCTGGCCGAAGACCAGTGCCCGGTGGGCAATCTGTTCACCGACGCCGGTTACCCGCCGGTTTTGACCTTCAAAATCCTGCCCATGCCGGCGTAATTTTGCGCCGGCGCCCCGGACGCACACACAATAAAGTGAACCATCGCCAATATCCCGGCGCCGAATATCCATTAAGCTGGTACGGGGGACAATGAAAAGCGGCCCGGGCCGTATTCGGATTCAATTTGAAACCCAGCTTCAATGGATGGGAGGCAGACATGATCAAGAAACACAATTCCAACACCCGCTTTATGGCCGTGGCCGGTGCGCTCGGCGTGCTTTTGGCGGGCTGCGCCTACGACGATATGTCGGCGTCAAAAATGAAAATGACCAAGGACGTCAAAACTTCGCACGCCCATATGGGCCACGTGATGACCGCGTGGAAGGGCACTCCCGGCGGCGTCGGCCTGCTGGCGGCGGCCGACATTGAGATCGGCATCGCCATCAAGCATGCCGGATTTGCGCTCTCCAAGCCGGGCAATCTGGCTTCGATCAAGGCCCATACGGGGCATGTTCTGCATACCATGGCGCCGAAGATCGAGAAAAAAGGCCCGGGCAAGGGCTACGGCGTCAAGCGCGCCGCCGCCGGCGTCGCCAAGCATATCGGATTTGCGTCGGCGCCCGGCGGCGTTTCCAAAAGCGTCAAGGCACACTCCGTGCATGTGGGCACCAGCGCCATCAACGTGGTTGTCTGGGCCGACGAAGTGATTGCGCTGGCCAAGAAAATCAAGGCCGCCACCAGCGCCAGCCAAGCTCTGCCGCTGGCCAAAAGGGTGTTGGCGCTGACCAAAACCATGCGCGACGGAACCGACGCCAACGGTGACGGCAAGATCACCTGGGTCAACGGCGAAGGTGGCCTGAAGGAAGCCCGCAAGCATATGGGCTTCATGCAAAAGGGCGAGGGTCTGGCGGGTTAACCCGGCAGACTTACATTAAGTCTCGTTAAGGATCGCCCGGCGGAATTATTCGCCCCGAGCGGCCTGGATTTCCTCGATACGGATTTCCTGGTGCTGGGCGGCGTGCACCAATCACGATAGCCCACGAGGCGGAGAGAGGCGGAACTGCTCTAGCTCCAGAAGCGTCCCGATGCGCCGATAATCGCATTGATCAGGCCAAGCACAATATTGGCGGTAACGGCATACCGGATTTTATTGTGGTTGGCGGCCGCCACCGGCAAATCGCCGGCCGCCAGGGCGGTCTTGAAGCGCGCATAGGGTGCGAACCAAAGATGCAGATAGATCAGAACCATCAGCCAGCCAATGCCCTGCATCAGATTGACAGGCAGCGAAAGCTCCGCGAAGCCGCCCATGCCGGCAAAGATCATCCAGTAGCCGCTGGCCAACAACAGCACAATCGATGCCCACACCCAGGGGAAAAAATTTTCGAACACGCGGCCCCAGAGCGGCAACCGGTCGCTCGGCTCCAGCGCGCCGGCGCTTGGCCGCAATACCAATACGGCGAAGAACATGCCGCCCACCCAAACCACGGCGGCCATGGAGTGCAGCGCCACTGCAATGGCCATGCTCATGGTGCCATATCCTTCTTCTTCAGTTCCGCCAAGGCGTCCTCGGTCTTCGCCAGATGGCCAAGACCCATGCCCTTTAATACGTGGTCCGCCTTGGTGTATTGAATATTGGTATAGGTCGTAATCTCGACCCGGTTGCCCCAGGGATCAAGAAAATCCATGAACTTGCCGTCCAAAAATGTGATGCCCATGGCCTCAAGGGTTTGGCGCGCCAGTTCCTTGTCGTCCACGGCGATGCCGAAGTGGCGGCGTTCATCGGGACCCTGGTTACGGCCCAGGGCGAAATTGATGAATTGATCGCCGAAATAGACGAAGGCCGCGGTTTTGCTTTGTCTTTCAATTTTGAAATCCAAAAAGCTGCTGTAAAAATCCATGGCTTCATCAATGTCGCCGACTTCCAGGGCGATATGATTGATGCCGACCGCCTTGGCCTTTTGTCCGTTCTGATTTTCCGTCATTTGGTCCTCTTTCCTTAATTGCCGGCCATTCACGTTCCGCAGAATGTCTGCCGCACGATCTGGTCATCTCGCGGCGGCAGGGTATAGGGCGTAGGTTCGGGCTGATCCTTGAACGGCAATTCAAGCACCGATATGAGATCCTCGAAAGGCGCGAGATCGCCATTTTCAACGGCCGCGTCGATGGCTTCCTGCACCAGGTGATTGCGCGGAATAACGGCGGGATTGGTAGCGCGCATGGCCGCTTGCCGTTCGCCATCGCCCAAGCGTTCTTCGGCCAGCCTTCGCCGCCATCGGACAGCCCAGTCATCGAACGCCGCCCGGTCTTGGAAGAGCGCCCCAACCCGCGCGTCCGTCTTCGCCGCCGATAAATCACTTAAGCCCCGGAAGGTCAGGGTGAAATCGGCATTGTTGTCCTGCATCCGGACAAACAGGTCTTCGGCCAGCGCCAAGTCGCCGTCCCGCTTTTCGGCCAATCCAAGCTTTGCCCGCATGCCGGTCAGATAGGCGGCATCGAACCGGCCGGGGTAGGCGTCGATGGCTTCGTTTGCTGTTTCCATTGCCGCGTCTTCGCCGTCCCCAAGCAGCGGCAGCAGCGCTTGCGCGAGGCACGCGAGGTTCCACTGGGCGATCCGGGGTTGATTGCAATAGGCGTAGCGTCCGGCGTGATCGATGGAGCTGTAGACGGTTTCGCCGCGATAGGTGTCCATAAACGCGCACGGCCCGTAATCGATGGTTTCGCCGGCGATGGACATGTTGTCCGTATTCATCACGCCGTGGATGAAGCCAAGCAGCTGCCATCTTGCGACCAGTTCGGCCTGGCGCTGGGCAACGGCGCCCAGCAGCGCCGCATAAGGATTGGCCGCATCGCTAGCATCTGGATAGTGCCGCTCGATCACATAGTCAGCGAGCAGGCGCAGCCCTTCGGTGTCCTGGCGCCCGGCAAAGAACTCGAAGGTGCCGACGCGCACATGGCTTGCCGCGACCCGGGTCAAGATCGCCCCCGGCGACGCCTCTTCGCGGATAACCGTTTCGCCGGTGGTCACGGCGGCCAGCGCCCTTGTGGTCGGCACGCCGAGCGCCGCCATGGCTTCCGAGACAATATATTCCCGGAGCACCGGACCCAGCCCGGCGCGGCCGTCGCCGCCGCGCGAAAACGGCGTCGGCCCGGCGCCCTTGAGATGGATATCGCGGCGCACGCCGCCCCGGTCGATGACCTCGCCAAGCAAGATGGCCCGCCCGTCCCCCAATTGCGGCACCCAGCCGCCAAACTGGTGCCCGGCATAGGCCATGGCAATCGGGTGGGCGCCGCCCGGCACCTGGTTGCCGGCGAGAACCTCTAATCCCTCGGCCGAGCCCAGCGCCTCGGGATCGAGACCCAGAGCTTGCGCCAGCCGATCATTCAGGCGCACCAGCGTAGGCCCGGTAACGGGGGTAGGCGGCATGCGCACAAAAAACCTGTCCGGCAGCCGCGCGTAGGAGTTATCGAAGGAAAAGGCTGCCGGTTGTGTCATTTGCACCGTGATAATATTAATGGGAAATCGAGTTTGAACGGGAAAGGCGGCGCCATATTATCATGGAATAACAGGACCGGTAAGGGGTAAGCTGGAAAGAATATAATGTGCGATTTAAAAGCCGTTCGAGGCTGCCATCATTGACGGCGCATCGAATGCATGCGACGCTTTTCATCTGATCCCAAAAGGCCGTATTATCTAAATCCACGGCACGCTGACAGGAGGTTGCAATGCGTACCATCCTTAATTTTGTGGGGTTGTTTATATTCTCAAGTTTTGTCCTGTCCTCGGTGCCGGGCGTCGCCGCGCCGCAAATATTGGGACTCCTCGCGGCGGCCGAGCCCACGGTTATGCGCTGTGAAAACGGCAATTGCTCCGCCGAGTTCAGCGCTTTTTGTCTGCAGGCCAACCGCATGGCGCCAATACCGGGCCAGAAATATGTGATGGCCAATGATCAGGGCGCCGAAGTTTCGGTAACCCTCGATGATGGAACCACACGAACCATGGCGGCCAAAAATTTGGTTTCGGTCAAAAGCGTTCGCGGTTTCTTCTCGGTTCGTATTAGCGTTCCGGAACGAACGGTAACCGCCTTGAGCCGGGGCCAGACATTGCGCCGCATCGCATTGAAAATCTCGCCCCTGGCCACATTGGTTCCGGTCCCCGAAATTGGCGATCCGGAGCCCATCGGCCAGGCCGAAATTGATCTGTTCGCCGGACCGCTGCGCATCGTTGCCTCAGCCGCCGCCAAGCAGCCGAAATTGGCCCTCGACATCGTCCAAACCACCACCCGCCTGCTCAACGGGCTCAAAGGCGATGGTGTAGCCGAAGCCAGCGCGCCCGAGCAATATTGGCGCCGGACGATGGGCAAGATAGCCATGGACGACGATCGCGCCGGCGTCCGTAGCGTGGCCAAGGAGCTGAGAATGTGCGCGCGGATATCCAGGGAATTTAACCGGTCGAGCAATAAGCGTTATGGAATGCGGACGTGCCTCGAGGCGGTTCATGACGATTTTATCCATGATATAACCAGGAATGTCTGGAAGGCCTTAAAGCCCGGCACTTGAGTCCGTCAATCTGTTGATAAACGGCTGCGGTCGGTCCAGGGCGGACGGTGGGGACTGGTCTATGCACGATATATCGAAGCAGAGGCCGGGTATGAGCGGCGGCTTGAAACCAGCCGCGCGCAGATACTTCTTCTGAATATAATAATTCCCCTCAAACGGCGTAATTCGCGTACCCACGGGCCCCTCGGCAATAACCTCGCTGGACGGGATGTGGGTGATGCGGATGTGTATTTTCGGCATTGGCGGCGCGCTTCGGCGCGCGCGGGTTATCGGCGGGGACGGTAGCGGGGCGGGGCGGGCAGAGCCAATCTCGATAGCTTACGAGGCGGAGAGAGGAGGGAGGGGACAATCACTAACAAAATTAGCAATTAATATTTGCCGCCTGTTTTTGGAGTTCTATGATCCGTACTTCGGGCGCAGCGTGGGTGCTATCTAAGGCGCGCGCCCGAGCTAAATCCTCTAAGGCAGGTCCTGTATCGCCACCAATCACATGCAGCAATGCGCGGGTGTCCATTGCGGCCGCATATTTAGGATTAAGCCGAAGGGCTTCTTGGAAATCCTTTGAGGCCTTTCCATATTCGCATTTGAGAATGTAAGCGAATCCCCGATTATTAAATGCAGCAACGAATTTTGGATCGAGATCGATGGCCATGGTTAGATCGCTGATGGCACGGTTGAAATCGGACAATTGGTTATAGGCATAGCCCCGGTTGTTGAATGCTACGACTGCTTTCGGATCACGCTGAATGGCCTTGTTTAGATCCTTAATAGCGAGTCTATATTTGCCATTTCCGTTTAACGCATGTCCTCTATTTACGAGCGCTTGAACATTTTTTGGATCGAGTTCTATCGCTTTGTTCAGAATAATTATGGCGGGACCAAACTGCAGATTTCGGTTGTAGGCGAGCCCCAAATTTACCAAGGCGGTTACATTTTTTGGATCAAGTTTGGACGCTTGCATGAGAAGGTTGATCTTTTGGGCAAGATTTTTTTCTTCGTTTGCCAGGTTGATCAATCCTTGAGCCTTGAATCGAACATCGAACGCGTCGATACGTACCTTTATCGGATTTACCTGAGCCTCGATTTCATTAACACGTGCCAGCGCGACTTTCGCTTTGTTTTGTGCTTCATCCAACAACTTTTGGGCTTCGTTCGCTGCCCCTAACGCCGATTTGACGGAGCTTTCAATTTCTTGTTTCGATACTTTTGAAAATTCCAAAACATCGTTAAATTCTTTGATCCCAAAAAAACTGAATAGTGCGACAACGATAGCGCCAACCGTGCCTAGTCGCGTAAAATTTCTCCATACTCGCGCGTTTACATGAGTTATGCCCGAATCTGGTGTTTGAGGATTTGAAAAGAAGCGGCGTATCAGGTTGATTTGTTGTTGCAAGACACCAAAACCAACCAAAGGAGATACGCCACTATGACGAAGAATAACGT
>Ga0114996_10001586_pt1 | contig 30500 bp, 31 predicted proteins | sample ArcticOcean_MG_C_4_FD_87039 | JGI IMG/M metagenome (GOLD analysis project Ga0114996, IMG submission 87039) | Marine microbial communities from western Arctic Ocean - ArcticOcean_MG_CB4_134 | ecosystem: Environmental > Aquatic > Marine > Oceanic | place: Arctic Ocean: Canada Basin | collected... | reverse complement strand
GAGGCCCTGACCGAGTGTTCGGGCCACCTGAGACGGTACGGGGGACACCGCCAGGCCGCGGGCATGGACTTGGACCGAACGGCCGTGGCTGCGTTCCGCAGCGCATTCAACGAGGTCGCACGGGAGCGGCTGACGGGCGTTGATCTCCGCCCGGTGCTGCGCCCAGACGCGGTATTGTCCCTCGACCAGATAGACTTGGACCTGGTCCACTGGATGGACTATCTGGGTCCCCACGGGATGGGGAACCCGGGTCCGCTCTTCTTGGCATCCTCGGTACAGCTCTCAGGCGCCCGATCGGTCGGCCAGGGCCACCTGAAAGTCTCGCTCGGGGCCGCACGGGCCCGCGTGGACGCGATCGGGTTCGGTCTCGCGGAGCGCCACCCGCCCGAGTCGCTACATGACGATCCCTATGACGTGCTCTTCCGGCTGGAGCGCAACGAGTATCGTGGAACCGCCAAGCCTCAGGCCCGCCTCTCCGATCTGCGCCGGAGCTCGGGGGCGCTGTGAGAATCATCGCGGGGCGCTGGAAGGGCCACGGCCTCAAGGCCCTGTCCGTGAAGGGTGTGCGGCCGACGACCGACCGCGTCAGAGAGGCGTGGATGTCGGCGTTGGGGGCAGACGTGTCGGACGCAAAAGTGTTGGACCTGTTCTCCGGTTCGGGCGCCCTCGGTCTGGAGGCGCTGAGCAGGGGAGCCGAGTCGGTTGTTTTCGTCGAGCGGACGCGCGGCGCCTTAGGTGTGCTGCGAGCCAACATCGAGCTGCTCGGAGCAACGGAGCAGTGCACGGTGGTGGACCGCGACGTCTTCGGATTTCTGAGCGGTCCCCTCGACGACTTCGATTTGGCGCTCGCCGATCCGCCCTATCAGGGCGGTGCCGCCGGGCGACTCCTGGAGCGCTACCTGAACGATCCGTTTGCGCGGCAACTCTGGTTGGAGCATCCTTGGCGCGACCCGCTTCCGCTTCCGGAAGGGTCCCGCACACGCCGCTACGGCGACACGGCCCTCTCGACGATTACCGCAGATCGCTCCTCATGAATCGACCCCGCCCGATTGTCGCGCTGTACCCAGGGTCCTTCGACCCCATCACGCTTGGGCACGAGGACATCGCCAGGCGGGCCCTGAGTGTCGCCGACCGACTGGTGGTGGCGGTGGCGCACACCTCGACCCATGACAAGCGTGGGCTCTTCGGCGTGCAGGAGCGGGTCGACCTCATCCGCGAGGTGCTGCGGGACGAGGAGCGCATTGATGTGCGCTTCTTCGAGGGCCTGCTTGTCGACTTCGCGCGTGAGGAGAGCGCGAGCCTGGTCATTCGGGGGCTCCGCGCCGTGTCCGACTTCGAGTACGAGCTCCAGATGGCGCAGATGAATCAGGAGTTGTGGCCCGAGCTCGAGACGATCTTCTTGGTGCCGGAGGCCCGCCATTCCTTCATCTCGTCCTCGCTCGTGCGGGAGGTGGCCACACTGGGGGGTGACGTCTCGGCGTTCGTCTCGCCGCCGGCGCTCGCCCGAATTCTGGAGAAGCTGGGACCGAGATAATGCCCGTCTGACAAGGAAAGGGCCGCCCTGGATACCGACTTTCTTGCCCACACAAACGTTTACTCTTTACTATTGTGTTCGCCCATCGGGTCATGCGGACCTCGGGCCGCGAAGCAACCCGACTTTCGATTAGCGCCAGGAGCATGTAGTCCATGGGCTTTGAAGTGTCGCAGAACGGTGAAGTGACACTGGTCGAGGTAGAGGGCCAGCTTATTGTCGGCAATCGCCAGGAGCTCAAGCAGCAGGTGCTCGAGCAGCTGGAGGGCGGCGACCGCAAGTTCGTCATCGACTTCGCGAAGACCGGTTATATCGACTCATCCGGCTTGGGCGTGCTGGTGTCGCTCTCCAAGAAGATCCGTGAGCAGGGAGGCGAGCTGAGGCTCTCCAGCCTGAACGAGGACCTGCGCACGCTGTTCGAGCTGACGAAGCTCGACACGCTGTTCCGAATCGCGGACAGCAAGGAACTCGCTCTGGAAGGGTTTTGACGCACTTGGGCACACTGCGTACTGCCATCGATGGGGATCTCGTCCTCGAGCTGCCTGGCGACATCCGCTCGATCGAGAGCACGGTGGAGTACGTCATGCAACGCTGCCGGACGTGTAGCGAGCAGGCGAGGCGTCTCGATCTCAACTTCCGCGTGGGTCTTACCGAGGCACTCTCCAACGCGATGCTCTACGGAAATTCGCACGACCCGTCGAAGCGGGTGCTGGTGGAGGTCGTGCTCCAGGCCGGTCGGTTGGAGGCGCGGGTCACCGATCAGGGCCCCGGCTTCGACCCGAGCACCGTTCCGGACCCGACGACCCCCGAGAACCTCACGAAGCCTTGTGGCAGGGGCCTCTACCTGATGAGGAAGCTTCTCGACGAAGTCTCGTTCAACGACCAGGGCAATCAGGTGACTCTCGTTTTGAGACTCGAATCGGGCGGGTTCCTGGAGGGCGGCGTCCAGGCGTGAGCGTTCCCCCGGGCCGGCTCGTCCTCGAGGCGCTGCCGGATCCGGTTGTGAGGACCCTGGCGCACTTCGAGCAGGCTTTCGGAGCCGTAGTGAGACTCAAGCTCGTGGCCCCCGAGCCCGGCGCGGCCGACGAAGTGCTCTACGCAACCGCGGGCTTCGGCCAGGTCGATGATGACCCGACGTGCCAGGGCACCTTCTCCCATGGAGGGGGCGACATCCAGGTCGAGGTGGTCCGGGCCGTGGCTTCCGCGCCCTCGTCGGTGTGCGAGGCGCTGACACCCTCTCTCGAGCTCGCGTTCGAATCATCCCGTGAGATCGACTTCTTCACGTCCGAACTATCCGAGCGCTTCGAGGAGATCAACCTCCTCTACTCGATCAGCGAGACCCTCGGCTCGACGCTCGATATGGATAGCGGGGCTCGCATGATCATGAGCGAGGTGCGCGACGTCATGGGCGCGAAGCGCGGATCGCTCTGGGTTCACCGCTCGGAAGACGACTCTCTGCATCTTGCGGCTCAGGTGGGTGACGACGGCCGCGTGGATCCGATTTCGCCTCACGACCCGGACGCGATTACGTCGATGGTGTTCCGGGAGGGCCGCTCGATCATCGCGTCGCGTCGCCCGACTTTCGCCGAGCAGGAGGCTGGCGGCTCCGGCGACTCGTTCCTATCCGTCCCGATCCGGTACTCCCAAGGATCAGGTGAGTCGAGAACTGTGGGGGTGGTAAATCTGATTGGAAGACTCGACGGTGGGCGCTTCAGTGCTGCGAACCAGAAGCTCCTAGCGGCCATCGCGTCCCAGGTCGGGGCGGGCATCGAGAACAACCGCCTCGTGCAGGAGAGCCTATCGAAGGAGCGGATGGCCCGTGAGATGGAGCTCGCGCACGATCTACAAATGAAGCTCCTGCCGTCGGCCGAGCGTTTCGCGGCCGCTCAGGCCGCCGCGCGGGTCCAACCGACGGAGCAGGTGGGGGGAGACTTCTATCAGCTCTTCGAGCTGCCCGGGGGCCGGGTTGGCGTGATGTTGGGTGACGTGTCGCTGCATGGCTTCCCGTCCGCGCTCATCATGACGCTCGCGATGAGCGCCGCTGCGATCTACGCCCGGGAAGCAGATTCGCCCGCCGAAGTACTGAGGCAACTCGACGACGCGCTCAAAGACGAGCTGGCGAGCACGGAGATGTATCTCACGCTCTTCTACGGGGTCATCGATCCGGCTGCCGGCGTGCTCGTGTATTCCAATGCAGGGCACCCGCACGCTTTTGCGGTCCACGAAGACGGCTCTTACGAACGGCTCACCGCCACCGACCCTCCCGTCGGCTTCGCAGGTCCCGACTCTTATCTCGAGGACAGCGTGCCCTGGAATGCCTCGAACGACCTTCTCTTCCTGTTCACCGACGGCCTGCCGGACACGCTTCCTCCTCAGGACGGGCGGACGCGAGAGGATGCGGTGCTCGATACGGTCGTGAGGCAAAGGTTCGCGTCGCCGCAGCAGATCATCGAGGCGCTCTTCGAGCTCGAGCCGGACCGTTCCTCCGAGCGCCAGGGAGACGACCGGACCGCGCTCGTCCTTCGGCTCTAGGACGACCCGGTAAGGGGTGGGAGGTCATTCATGGGTAGCTATCCGCCCGCCAAGCGCTCGCTGGGCCAGAACTTCCTGGTCGACGCGAACATCCAACGCAGGATCGTCGGCGCCCTGGGTTTTGGACCCGACGCCTGTGTGGTCGAAATCGGTCCAGGTCGGGGTGCGCTGACTCGACACCTGGAGGGGGCCGTGAGGCGGCTCGTGCTCGTGGAGCTCGACGACTTCCTGGCAGCACAGCTCGCGGAGAGGTACGCGGGTCGGCGCGACGTCGATGTGGTTCACGCCGACATTCTTGACGTTTCCCTTCGTGAATTGACCGCAGATGGAACAGACGCCGCAGACCTGTTCGTGATCGGGAATATTCCCTACAACATCACGACGCCGATCCTCTTTCATTTGCTCGAGCGACCGCGGCCTCAAGAGATCGTCCTGATGGTGCAGGACGAGGTGGCGAAGCGGATCGTGGCGCCTCCGGGGACGAAGGAGTACGGTGCGCCTTCCGTCGGCGTCCGCGCCGTGGCCGAAGTCAAAAGGCTATTCAAGGTGGCGCGGAAGGCGTTTCAGCCGGTGCCTGGTGTCGACTCGGCGATCATCCGAGTGAGACCGACCTATCCGCCCCCGATGTCGCCGGAAGAGGAGGCGGCGCTGCGGCGCCTCGTGAGGGCAGCGTTCCAGTGGCGGCGCAAGCAGCTGGGCAAGATCCTGCGCGATCACCAAGACCTCGGTTACGCTGCCGATGTGGCTGCAGCGGCCCTCGAGGGGGTGGGGGCTTCGCTCTCGGACCGTCCGGAGAGGCTCGCGCCGGAGCAGTTCGTGGCCCTTTCCCGTGCGTTGCCGCAAAACCGGGCCGGGCCTAACTTGTGACAGATTACACAAGCCCAAACCCCAACGCCCGTGGGCGATCTTACGTCCGTGACGAGACGCATTCCAGCCAGCACGATTCGTCGGCTGTCCCACTACCTTCGGTCGCTCGAAGACCTCGAGGGCGCAGGACAAGAGACAGTCTCCAGCGAGGAGCTGGCGGTGCGGGGACGGACCACCGCGGCTCAGGTTCGCAAAGATCTCTCCCACTTCGGGTCGTTCGGTAAGCGCGGCCTCGGCTATAAGGTCGAGGAGCTGCGCCAGAGGCTCCGCCAGATCCTCGGGGTCGACCGCTTGTGGAAGGTTGCGCTCATCGGCGCGGGGCGGATCGGATCGGCGCTCTTCGAGTACCCGGCCTTCGAGTCGCGCGGCTACGAGTGCGTGGCCATCATCGATTCCGATCCGGACAAGATCGGAACGAATTGGAACAACCTGCAGATCCGTAGCCCCGACCATCTCGAGTCGCTAATACGGGGTCTCGGCGTGGAGCTCGTCATTCTCGCGGTACCGGCACGCGCGGCTCAGGAGATGGCTGAGCGAGCGGTGGAGGCGGGCATCGAAGGGATCCTCAACTTCGCGCCGATTCGTCTCAAGGTTCCTACACGGATCCCGGTGGAGGACGTGAATCTGGTGATGCAGCTCGAGGCGCTTTCTTTTGCCATCACGCAGCGCGGACCAGCGGCTTGAGCGTCGGGCGCGACGCGTCCCTCGTCCGGAGCGCGGCTTTATGCCTAGCGTCGGGGCCGATGCACACCCTCGACCTCGCCCACGACGTGCGGGGGTTGGTCGGTCATGACGGTGCCGCCTCCGCGGCCGTCTTCCAGCTCCTCGGCGCGGACCAGCGCTTCATGGTCGACGCCGAGGGCGTGTGGAGCCTCGACCCCACCCCGCCTGCTTTCGGTGCTCCGCTCTCCGACGTTCCGTTCGCGGTGGTCGATGTCGAGACAACGGGTCAGGCCTCGTGGGGCACGCACCGGATTACGGAGATCGCGATCGTGGAGGTGCTCGGCGGCACGATTGTCGACGAGTATCAGACGTTGGTGAACCCAGGGCAGGTGATTCCCAGCATGATCGTCGGCCCGACCGGCATCACACAGGACATGGTCGCGGGGGCTCCGTACTTCGAGCACGTGGCGGACGAGGTCGAGCGACGGCTCGCAGGGCGTGTCTTCGTGGCACACAATGCCACGTTCGATTGGTCGTTCGTGTCGGCGGAGTTACTCAGAGCTCTGGGGGACGTGCCGAACATGCCGAGGCTCTGCACCGTGCGCATGTGCCGCCGGCTCGTTCCGCAACTGCGCCACCGCAATCTGGACGTCGTGAGCCGGCACTTCGGCATCGAGATCCACGACCGGCACCGCGCCTACGGCGATGCTTTGGCGACGGCTCGCATACTCCTCCGGCTGCTCGACGAAGCCTCGGGGAGGGGCATTGAAGACCTCTCTACGCTAGAGTGGTACCTGAAGAGGCGACGGAAGCAGAAGCGCTTCGATTCTCAGCAGTACTCCCTCGAGCTTCCTGGTCACCGGAGGAGAACGGGATGACCGAATTCTTTGAGGGGCTGCCCCTCTCCCGGACCACGACCGTCGGATCGATCCGCGTCCACGCGCTCGAGGCCGGTGTCCAGTTGCTCGACGGCGGCGCCATGTTCGGGGTCGTTCCGAAGCCGCTCTGGGAGCGACGCATCCCCGCCGATCTCCGCAACCGGATCCCGCTCGCGCTTCGCTGCCTCCTCATCGAAGCACCCCACGCGCTCGTCCTGGTAGACACCGGGGTCGGCAACAAGGGCAAAGAGAAGTTCCAGGACATCTACGGCATCTCGAACGAGGGCGACCCTACGCGTCTCGAAGACGCGATCCGGGACGCCGGCTTCAAGCCGAACGACGTGGACATCGTCCTCAACACCCACCTGCACTTCGACCACGCCGGCGGGGACACTTTCCGGGACGAGAGGGGACGTGTACGAGTCTCGTTTCCTGATGCGCGGCACGTGGTGCAGAAGGGTGAACTGGACTTCGCGTACAGTAAGAACGAGCGCATTCAGGCGAGCTACATCACTGAAAACTTTGAACCCGTGAGCCGCGATGGCCTATGGGACCTCGTCGAGGGCGTGGGAGAGATCACCAAGGGCGTGAGCGTCGTTCCGACGCCGGGTCACACGCCGTTCCACCAGTCCGTCATGATCGAGAGTGCCGGCGAGGTGGCATGCTTTCTGGCCGACGCTTGCCCCACCACCGCGCATCTCCCGTTGCCGTGGATCATGGGCTACGACCTCGAGCCGCTGGTGACGCTGGAGACGAAACGTGGCCTTTGGCATCGCGCCCGAGCGGAGGACTGGCTGCTCATCTTCCAACACGATCCCCGCACGCCGTGGGGGCGCCTCGACCCGGATTCCGACGCGCCCGTTCTCAAGGCCGAGTAGCGCCGAGGGTCGGTCCCGAAGCTCCACCTTTTTGCCTATCTTCACGGCCATGAGCGACCCATCCAAGACGGCCGTCATTCTGAGCGGGGGAGTCCGTACCCCGATCGGACGTTTCCTCGGGGGGCTGAGTCCGCTGTCCGCGCCCCAGCTCGGGGCCGTCGCGGTGCGCGCGGCCGTGGGGCGGTCGGGCATCGACCCGGCCGACGTCGACGAAGTCATCCTGGGCAACGTGGTCTCGGCTGGCACCGGCCAGGCGCCGGCACGCCAGGCAGCGGTGGCCAGCGGCCTCCCTCCGACAATCCCCGCGCTCACGATCAACAAGGTCTGCGGATCGGGCCTCAAGGCCGTGATGCTCGCCGCCCAGGCCATCAAGGCGGGCGACGCCCGTGTGATCATTGCGGGTGGCATGGAGTCGATGTCCAACGCGCCCCACTACCTGAGGGGCCTCCGGGAAGGCGTGAAGTTCGGTGACCAGACGGTCCAGGACGGACTCGTTCTCGACGGCCTCTGGTGCTCATTCGGCGCGTGCCACATGGGTGGGCATGCGGAGTACACGGCCGCGAAGGCTGGGGTGACCCGGGCGGACGCCGACGCGTATTCGCTTCGCTCACACCAGAAGGCGGTCGCGGCCATCGAGGGGGGACGCTTCAAGGATGAGATCGTGCCGGTCGAGGTGCCGGGTCGAAAGGGCGTCACGGTCGTGGACACGGACGAAGGTCCCCGGGCGGATACGTCGCTAGAGGCACTGGGGAAGTTACGACCCGCGTTCGGCCGCGACGCCCCGGAGGGCATCGAGGAGCTCGTGGTGACCGCGGGCAACGCGCCGGGCCTCAACGACGGCGCATCAGCGCTCGTGGTTGCGTCGCTGGAGTACGCATCAGCACACGGCTTGGCAGTCGACGCCGTCATCAGCGCCTACGCCACGAGCGCCGTCGAGCCGCGGGACCTCTTCTTCGCCCCGATCGAGGCGGTTGAGCGGCTGATGCGCAAGGAGGACAAGTCGATCGGCGACTTCGAAGTCATTGAGGTCAACGAGGCCTTCGCGGTGCAGGCCATCGCAGACCAGCGCGCCCTCGGCATGGACGAGGACCGGGTCAACGTCAACGGAGGCGCCGTCGCGCTCGGGCATCCTATCGGGGCGTCGGGCGCGCGGGTCCTCGTGACCCTGCTGCACGCGATGCAGCAACGTGAAGCCACCACCGGATTGGCCACGCTGTGCCTCGGCGGCGGAAACGCGGTGGCGTTGTCGGTCGAGAAGGCCTGAGGACCCCCGGCCCGCCCCCTCATGGAGCGACGGCCCATACTCGACACGCTTCTGAGGACCGCCCAAGGGCGCCTCCGGCTGGGCTGGCGGCTCGCCCTCTTCATGGCGATCACGATCTCGGTGATGGGCGTGACAGGCGTCGTGCTACCGAACGGCTCCCTGAAGGGCTCCATCGCGTTGCTGTTCGGTGCGCTCACCGCAGGGGCGTTCCTCCTAGCCCTCGAAGGGCGGCCTCCTGGCGCATTGGGCTTCTACGCACGTCCCGGGGCCTTGAGGGAGACCGTGCTTGGCATTGCGCTCGGAACCGCGGTGGCACTCGCTGTGGTAGCCGGAATCGCGATGTCGGGCGGACTTCGCTGGTCCTCGCAGGAGGGCTCCCCGATCGGATGGCTTCTAGGAAGCCTGGGTGCGCTCGCGTTTCTGGCTTTGCCGGCGGCGGCCGAAGAAGCGTTGTTCCGTGGCTATCCGCTGCAGGCTCTCACCGAAGCGTGGGGCCCGGCCCAGTCGCTTACCTTCACCGCGGTCGTGTTCGGCGCGATCCACTGGGGCAATCCGGGGGTGACCGTCATTGGCACGCTCAACGTGATGGCCGCGGGGGTCTTCCTCGGAATCGTGTACCTGCGAACCGCGAGCCTTTGGTGGGCGACCGGCGTGCACCTGGGTTGGAACTGGAGCCACGGGTACCTGGCCGACGTCCCGGTCAGCGGACTGGAGCTCCTGGACGCGCCCTTCTACGAAGGCGTCGTGCAGGGGCCGGGGTGGCTCGGTGGAGGGGCCTTCGGCCCGGAGGGAAGCCTCGTCGCCAGCCTGCTGGTCGTCGCGGCCTCGGTATGGTGCTGGCGAACGAAATGGCTACGACCGAGTGAGGCGGCTGTCTTGGCCCGCCCGCTCGCCCTGATCACAGAGGAAGGCTCATGAGCATCGAGCGCATCGTGGTAGTGGGTGCGGGCACGATGGGGAACGGCATCGCGCACGTGGCGGCGTTGCGCGGGAGAACCGCGACACTCGTGGACGTCGATGCGGGGGCGCTGGAAAGAGCACTTGCCAGCATCGACCGGAACCTCGACCGCCAGGTCGCCAAGGAGCTGATTGATGAAGCCGCGAAGAGCGCGGCGCTCGCTCGCATCGTGACTTCGCAGGATCTCGCGGCCGCATCAGATCAGGCCGACCTCGTCATCGAAGCAGCGCCCGAGCGTGCCGAGCTGAAGTATTCGATCTTCGAGGCCATCGACGAGGCCGCGCCGCCTCACGCGATACTCGCCAGCAACACGTCCTCCATCTCGATCACGCAGATCGCGGCCCGCACGAAGCGTCCCCAGCAGGTCATCGGTATGCATTTCATGAACCCGGTGCCTGTCATGCAGCTCGTCGAGGTAATCCGCGGGCTCGCCACGAGTGACGAAACGACGCATGCGATTCTGGAACTCGCCGAGGAACTGGGTAAGACCCCGGTCGAAGTGAACGACTCGCCCGGCTTCGTCTCGAACCGTGTCCTCCTCCCCATGATCAACGAGGCGATCTTCGCGTTCATGGAGGGGGTGGCCGAGCCGGAGGCGATCGATACGGTCATGAAGCTCGGAATGAACCACCCCATGGGCCCGCTTCAGCTCGCGGACCTGATCGGCCTCGACTCCTGCCTGTGCATTCTGGAGGTCCTCCATCGAGAGATCGGGGACGACCGCTACAGGCCGTGTCCGTTGCTCAGGAAGTACGTGGCCGCCGGCTGGCTGGGACGAAAGACGGGTCGCGGCTTCCACGTGTACGAGTGACGGGCTGAGCGATGGCGTCGACAGACGAGCCGACGCACATCTTCGAGCTGATGTCAGAGGGAGGGCACGAGCAACTCGTGTTCTGGAGTGAGCCGGAGAGTGGGTACCGGGGCGTCATCGCCATCCACGATACGACGCTGGGCCCAGCGTTGGGCGGCACCCGATTCTGGAACTATGACGACGAGCGGGCTGCGGTCCTCGACGCCCTGCGCCTTTCCCGCGCGATGACGTACAAGGCCGCGATATCGGGCCTCGACATCGGTGGCGGCAAGTCTGTCATCTGGGGCGACAACGGAGGCACGGAGAGGGAGCCGATCTTCAGGGCGCACGGCCGAGCAGTCCAGAGTCTCGGGGGGCGCTACATCACAGCCGAGGACGTGGGCACGTCGCCCCGGGACATGGAGTTCGTCCGCATGGAGACGGAACATGTCTCCGGTCTTCCAGGACGTTCCGGTGATCCCTCGCCGGTGACGGCGTACGGAGTCTACCGGGGGATCAAGGCATGCGCCCACGTCGAGTATGGGGACGACTCACTCGCCGGCCGTCATGTGACGGTCCAGGGTCTCGGACACGTCGGCCGCAACTTGTGTGAAGACCTGGCCGAGGAAGGGGCTCGGCTCACGGTCACCGACATCGATCCGGACCGCGTGAGACGGGTCGTCGAGGACTTTGGGGCGGTCGCGGTCGAGGCCGACGCCATCTACGGGGTCGAGGCCGACATCTTCGCTCCGTGTGCATTGGGCGCAGTCATCAACGACGACACCATCGGGCGGTTGAGGGTCGACATCGTGGCGGGGGCGGCCAACAACCAGTTGGCCCGGAGTGCCGCACACGGATCAGCATTGCACGAGCGGGGCATCCTCTACGCACCAGACTACGTGATCAACGGCGGTGGCCTGATCAACGTATACGGTGAGCTGCACGGGTGGTCGCCCGAGCAGAGCAAGCACAAGGCGGGCGACATCTACGACACGCTCTTGCATATCTTCCGGCTCGCGAAGTCCGAGGGTCTCCCGACGGACGTAGCGGCAGACCGGATCGCCGAGGAGCGGATCCTCGCGGCCAAGAAACGCACAGGTCGTTGATGAATGGGGGTGCACCGCGCGCAGGGGTCTCGCGAGACCAAGAGTAGGAACGACGACGAGTCGTAGTGTGTCTACGGCGAGGAGGAGAGACGACGTCTTGGGCCGCGATCCCCCTGCGCCCGACAACATGTATGAAAGATCTTTCCAGATAGTGGGTTACGGTGGCACGGCCCCATCTTCGTCGTTGGAGCTCCTCGACGTAGCTTGGGCTATGCCTTCGTAGCTCCGCCTAGAAGCTGGGGCCGTGGCACCGTAACGCGATGCGCCCCCATTCATCAACGACCTGTTCACTCGCCGGAAAGCCATGATGGACCATCTGAAAGCGACGGACCCGCAGATTTTCGATTCCATCATCGCCGAAGCGAAGCGTCAGGGTGATGGCCTGGAGCTGATTGCCTCGGAGAACTTCGTGTCCCGCGCTGTCCTGGAAGCGATGGGCACGGTGTTCACGAACAAGTACGCCGAGGGACTTCCCGGAAAGCGGTACTACGGCGGCTGCGAGTTCGTCGACATCGCGGAGAATCTGGCCAGGGATCGTGCCAAGGAGCTCTTCGGCGCCGAGCACGTCAACGTGCAGCCTCATTCCGGCGCGCAGGCGAACATGGCGGCCTACTTCAGCTTCCTCGAGGCCGGCGACAAGATTCTGGGAATGAACCTGAGCCACGGCGGTCACCTGACCCACGGCTCTCCGGTCAACTTCAGCGGTCGTCTCTTCGAGGTGGTCGCGTACGGCGTCACGGACAAGGGACTCATCGACTACGACGCGCTCCTGATGCAGGCGAAGGCGGAGAAGCCCAAGATGATCGTCGCGGGCGCGAGCGCTTACCCGCGCACCATCGACTTCGAGGCGTTCGGAGCGATCGCGCGAGAGGTGGGAGCGAAACTGCTCGTCGACATGGCACATATCGCCGGGCTGGTCGCGACCGGTCATCATCCCTCGCCGATACCGCACGCGACAGTGACGACCACTACGACACACAAGACGCTGCGGGGGCCGCGCGGTGGAATGATCCTCTGTGCCGAGGAGCACGCCAAGGCGGTCGACAAGACGGTCTTCCCGTTCATGCAGGGTGGGCCCCTCATGCACTGTATCGCCGCGAAGGCCGTATCGTTCCTCGAGGCGCTCCAGCCGGACTTCGCACTCTACTCGGGGCAGGTGATCGCGAACGCCAAGGCTTTGGGTGAACGGCTCTCTTCGCACGGCTTCGGTCTCGTGAGCGGAGGCACCGACAACCATCTCCTGCTGGTCGATCTGCGAAAGAGTCACGAGGAGCTGAGCGGGAAGGACGCGGAGGCCGCGCTCGAGGCCGCGGGAATCACGGTGAACAAGAACACCGTCCCGGGCGAGACCCGTTCGCCGTTCGTCACATCTGGCCTGAGAATGGGGACGCCGGCTCTCACATCACGTGGTATGCGTGAGCCGGAGATGGTGCAGATCGGCGACTGGATCGCCCAAGTCCTGTCCGCTCCGGCGGACGAGGAGCGCATAGAGAGCGTGCGGGGTGAGGTACTGGACCTCTGCCAGGGCTTTCCGCTCTATCCGGAGTTGGTAACCGGCTGATACCGGTCCGGCCCGCGTGGGGGGAGCCAATCCGTTGAAGGACGCGGCTTCAGGGCTAGGACCTGGCGAATGGCTTGGAAGAGGGGCACATTTTGGCTTATGACCGACCTGCAGTTCGCCGACGAGGTCCTGGACCGGCTCCAGGAGCGCAACCCGCGCTTCCATGCGCGCTCCTATGTCTTCGTCCTACAGGCGCTGCATTGGGTCATTCAGTCGCTGGAGGCGCCGCGACACGTCACGGGCCCGGAGCTGGCCCAGGGAGTGCGCGGGCTGGCGCTCGAGCGCTTCGGTCCGCTGGCTCGCACCGTGCTCGAGCACTGGGGCATCCATGACACCGACGACGTGGGGCGAGTGGTCTTCGCGATGGTGGAGCAGGGGATCTTGGTCAAGCAGGACGGAGACAATCCGGAGGACTTCGCCGACGTCTTTGACTTCGAGGAAGCGTTCGAGTTGAACTACCCCTGGGAAGCGAGGCCCTGACACCTTCGACCTGCCGGGGGGCGGGGTCGACGTTCACGGTTCCGGCCAGGCCGGGCATGCCGAAAAACAGAATCGTGGTTAAGCCGATGGGAGGGGATGCACATGGTGGAGCAGAGCGGGTTTCCTCAATGCCTCAAGTGCGAGACAGGCATTCTGTTGCCGCTTTCAGACTACGGCCGCGACGGCGCCCCGATTCGCTACAAGGCGTGGGTATGCTCGAGCCCGGAGTGCGGCTTCAACATCCGCATCGACAACGGCGAGATCACGGTCGGCCGTCAGATCGGGCAGAGCCACAAGTAGCGGGGCCCCTCCCGACCTCAGGCGGTCGCCTGATGCGATGCGCCATCCTTCCCCTAGACACCACTCGATTGTCCGCTCCGCCCGTGCGGAGTCGATGACCCAAGCGCACCCCCCCGTCCGGCCCTTTGCTCGTGGCGACGTCGCGGCCCCGACGGGTCCGGAGTCGAAAGCGCTCGACCGGCACTCGATCGACGAGGTCGGAGTGCCCGAGTCGGTCCTGATGGAGAACGCCGGCAGGGCTGCTGCCGCCGTGCTGCAGCGCGTGTACCCAAGGGGCCGAGTCGTGGGGTTGATCGGCGCGGGCAACAATGGCGGCGACGCGATCGTGCTGTTGCGGACGTTGCTCGCCTGGGGACGCGACGTGCGGGGCGTCCTTGTCGCCGACCGGGTTGGCGATCCGCTGCTGCATGGCTGGTCCGTACCGACGGTCGTCGACGTTGATTTGGACGACACGGCCTGGGATGCGGAAATGAACGGTGCCGATGTCGTTGTGGACGGCATTCTCGGCACGGGGGTGAGCGGCGCTCCCAGGGAGCGCTTAGCCGCGGCGATCCGGCGCATCAGTGGGGCCGGCCGACCCGTTCTGTCGATCGACGTGCCGTCCGGGGTAGATGCCACGACGGGGAACGTCCCGGGGGACGCAGTCCGAGCCGACCTGACGGTCGCGATGGGCGCCCCGAAGCTGGGGACGCTGCTCCACCCGGCCCGCGCGCTCACGGGCCGGCTCGTGGCTGTCGAGATCGCCTTCGCCCCATGGGAGTCGGGGGCGACCGGTGCGACGGTCGCCACGCCAGCCTGGGCCCGCATCAGGCTTCCGCAGCGACCGACCGACACGCACAAGAAGGCCGTCGGCAGCGTCCTGGTTGCGGCGGGCGGGGTCGGAATGGCCGGAGCGGCGATTCTCGCGGCCCGGGCAGCGTTTCGGTCAGGCGCCGGCCTCGTTCGCGTGTGCTCGGTGCCAGAGAACCGTTCGGCCGTGCAGGCGGCCCTCCCTGAAGCGATCTTCGTGGACGCATCAAATGTCGCTGCGGTGGGGGAGGCGCTCGAGGAGAGTGACTCGGTCGCGGCGGGTCCGGGTCTTGGCACGGCGATGGCGGCGGTCGATCTCCTCGGGGTGCTGCTCGAAGGTCCGCGGCGCCCGACCGTTCTCGACGCGGACGCCCTCAATCTGGCGGCGGCGGGTGCCCTGGACCTGGTTGGTGTTGCCGAACGGCGCCCACTCTTGATCACCCCCCATATCGGCGAGATGGCCCGGCTCATGGGCCCGGGGGACGCCGACCCGGTGATATCGGCCCGGGCCGCTGCCGAACGCTTCTCGTGCGCGGTTCTTCTGAAAGGGGCCCCTTCGGTGGTGGCGTCCCCAAGAGGAGACGTCTTGGTGGACACTCAGGGGTCTTCAGACCTAGCGGTCGCCGGGATGGGCGATGCGCTGACCGGGGTCTGCGGGTCGCTCATGGCGCAGGGGCTCGACGCCGCGACGGCCGGGTCGGTAGCGCTTTACTGCACGGGCCGCTCGGCGCGGCTCGCGGGTCGCGGAGCCGCGCTGACTCCTTCGGACGTCATCCGGTGGCTTCCCGAGGCCATCGGGGAGGAGGGCTGTTGCGTGAGCGACCTCGACCTCCCGTTTGTGATATACGACGCCGACCCCGCGCGCTGAGCGATGGCCAAGAAGCAGCGACGAGTAGAACTCGGGCCCGGAGCGGAGTTCGACCTGATCCGTCGGTTCACGGCCGGGGACGCGGCCTTGCCTCCCGAGGTACGAGTTGGCCCCGGCGACGACGCGGCAGTCTTGCAGGGGGGGTGGGTGGTGAGCTCCGACGTCTCAGTCGAGCACGTCCATTTCCGCCGCACCTGGCTCTCCGACACGGAGATAGGCTACCGAGCGGCTTCGGCGGCACTCTCGGACCTCGCGGCCATGGCCGCCACACCCGTGGGGCTACTCGTGTCGATGGCCGCGGCTCGCTCGGACGTCGACGTCGCGGCCGTCCAGGCAGGTGTGCGGGAGGCTGCCGCCTCGGTCGGGGCATCGGTGATCGGCGGAGACCTGTCGCGCTCACCCGGTCCGCTCATGATCGATGTAGTGGTGTTGGGCTGCACGGCATGGCCCGTCCTGCGGGATGGTGCGGAGCCGCGAGACGAGGTTTGGGTGACAGGCCGCCTCGGAGCGAGCGCAGCGGCCACGAGGGTCTGGGAATCAGGGGCGGTGCCGCCCCCCGCGCTTCGCGGCGCGTTCGCACGGCCCCCCGCGAGGGTGGAGGAGGCCAGGTGGCTCGTCGACCACGAGTGGGTCGACGCGCTGATCGACATCTCAGACGGCCTCGCGGGAGATGCCGGGCACCTGGCTGCCGCCTCTCGAGTGCGCATCACGCTCGAGGCGTCCGAGATCCCGGTTGCCGAGGCCGCGGTGGACGCCCTCGGCCCGGAAGGCGCGCTCTATGCCGCGCTCCACGGGGGGGAGGACTTCGAGCTCTGCTTCGTGACGGACCCGGGTAAGGTCGACCCGGAGGCCTTCGAGCGACGCTTCGGCGTGCCGCTCACGCGGGTCGGCTATGTGAGCGAGGGAGATGGTGTGTGGCTCTTGGATCCGGACGGCTCGAGCCACCCGGTCGCGCAAGGTGGATTCGACCATTGGAGCGAGCTTGGATGATTCGGCTGGCCATCATGCTCGTCGTAGTGCCGCCGCTCACCTTCTGGTGGGCGATGCGCATCTGGTGGGGAACACGCGCGCAGGCCCCCGACCCGGCTCGGGTCCAGGACGAATACCCGCGCAGGTGGGCGGCGGCGCTTCTGCGCTGCGCAGGTGTGAAGGTCGTCGTCGAGAACGCGGGCGTCCTCAACCCAGGCGCTCCGCAGATTCTCGTAGCGAACCACACATCCTGGTTCGACGTGCTGGCCCTCTCGGCCTACGTACCGGGGCGCTATTGCTTCGTGGCGAAGAAAGAGGTGCGCAGGGCGCCCTTCCTGGGCTACGCCATCGAGCGGTGCGGGCACATCTTCATCGACCGGACCGACCATGAACTCGCGTTGCAGTCGATGGAGGATGTGCGGTCGAGGTTGGAGAAGGAGAAGCCAACCGTCATCATGTTCGCCGAGGGAACGCGCTCCGCGACAGGTGAACTACAGACGTTCAAGAAGGGCGCGTTCATTCTGGCGATCCAAACAGGCGCCGATATCGTCCCCGCGGCTGTTTCCGGTTCGCGGGAGGTGATGCGAAAGGGCTCGTTTTTCGTCCACTCCGGCACGATCGTCATTCGTCTCGGGGAGCCGATCCCGGTCGAGTCCCTGACGATCGCGGAGCGGGACGGGCTCATGAGGGACACGCGGGAAGCCATGCTCGGGCTGTTAGGCAGCGGAACTGAATCCACCGGATCGAACTAGGGAGGCTAAATGTCGGCGATCGTCGACGTGCTGGGACGTGAGATCTTGGACTCGAGGGGCAACCCGACGGTCGAGGCGGAGGTTACTCTGGAGACCGGCGTGCGCGGGCGGGCCGCTGTTCCCTCCGGTGCCTCCACCGGCGCACATGAAGCCGTTGAGCTCCGCGACGGCGACAAGAGCCGCTACCTGGGCAAGGGCGTCCGGACCGCCGTCGCGAACATCAACACGCAGATCGCTGGAGCCCTCCGTGGCTTCGAGGCCAGGGAGCAGCTCGACATCGACCGAACGATGATCGAGCTCGACGGGTCTCCGAATAAGGGCAATCTAGGGGCCAACGCGATTCTGGCCGTCTCCATGGCAGCCGCTCGGGCCGCGGCGATCGAGAACGACATGCCGCTCTGGCGCTACCTGGCGGAGAGTGGAGGCGCGGACCTCCTGCCTGTCCCCATGATGAACATCCTCAACGGAGGCGCGCACGCGCCGAATAACGTGGACATCCAGGAGTTCATGGTGATGCCTATCGGAGCCGAGTCGTTCTCCGAGGGGCTGCGCATGGGTGTCGAAGTCTTCCACCACCTCAAGAAGGTGCTCTCCTCGCAGGGGAAGAACACCGCTGTGGGCGACGAGGGTGGCTTTGCTCCTGATCTCGCCAGCAACGAGGAGGCCGTCGAAGTCGTCCTGATGGCAATCGAGCAGGCGGGCTACCGACCCGGCGAAGACTTCGTCATTACGCTGGATGCGGCGGCTACGGAGTGGTATGAAGATGGGGAGTATGTATTCAAGTGGTCGAGCGGCGAGCGCCGTGACGCTGCCGGAATGGTTGAATTTTGGAAGGGTTGGGTTGATAAGTATCCCATCCGCTCTCTCGAGGACCCGCTCGATGAGAACGACTGGAGAGGGTGGAAGGCGCTCACCGAAGAGCTGGGAGACAGACTTCAGATCGTGGGAGACGACCTGTTCGTGACCAACGTAGAGCGGCTGGAGCGAGGCGTCCGGGATGCGGCGGCCAATGCCATCCTCATCAAGGTGAATCAGATCGGGACGCTGACCGAGACGCTCGACACCATGCGCGTGGCCCGAGAGGCAGGATACCGGAGCGTCGTGTCACATCGGTCCGGTGAGACCGAGGACACGTTCATCGCGGACCTCGCGGTGGCGACCGGCGCCGGCCAAATCAAGACCGGCTCGGCGAGCCGGACCGACCGGGTAGCGAAGTACAACCAGCTGCTCCGCATCGAGGAGCAGCTCGGTGGGCGGGCGAAGTATCCCGGGCGAGGCCTATGGGCGACTTGAGTCGGACGCTTCCATGAACAGGCTGGCGAAGATTCTCCTTCCCGGGCTCCTCGTCGTCGCGGTCTACTACGCCGTGTTCGGCGGAGAGTACTCGATGTTCGAGCTGCACGGGACCCGGGTGGCCCTCGAGAGCGAAAGCGTCACCTTGGGCGAGCTCGAATCGCAGATCGACTCGCTTGTCGCGTGGTCTGACTCGTTGCGGAACGACCCTCATACCCTCGAGCGCGTCGCGCGCGAGAAGTTCGGCATGATCAGGGAAGGGGAGACGCTCTACAAGTTCGCCGAGCCCGAGTCGGAAGCCATCGCTGACACGGACGAAGAGGGCTAGCTCTCCGAGTCGTCTGCCGGCTCCTTCGACTCAGACTCCTGCTTCGCCGACTTGATCCACTTGGCCGCGCTCTCGAGCGTCGTCCGGGCCTCGTCCTTTGGCATGGCCTCGATCATCGAATCCACCGAAGCCTTCAACGCTCGCGCCTTCGCCTCAGGGCTCGCCACGCGGCCCGTCTCGACGAAGCCCTTGAAGAGCTCGATTGGAATCGGGAAGAGTGTCGTGGAGTTGTTCTCCGCCGCGATCTCGACCACGGTCTGGAGATAGCGGAGCTGCATCGCCCCCGGGAACTGCTCGATGATCTCGGCCGCCGCGGCGAGCTTCGTCGACGCCTGGTACTCGCCTTCCGCGCTGATGACCCTGGCGCGTCGCTCGCGCTCGGCCTCGGCCTGCTTGGCCATCGCGCGCTTCATCTCCTGCGGCAGATCGATGTCCTTGATCTCCACGCCCGTGACCTCGATGCCCCACGGGTCCGTGCCCTCGTCGATGATCACGCGTACGATCTCGTTGATGCGCTCCCGCTGGGCGAGGAGCTCGTCGAGCTCCGATTGACCGATCACCGACCGAAGCGTTGTCTGCGCGAGCTGGCTCGTAGCGAAGTAGTAGTCTTCGATCTCGACGACCGCCGTCGTCGGCGCGGCCACGCGGAAGTACACGACTGCGTTGACCCGCACGCTCACGTTGTCCTTGGTAATCGTGTCCTGAGGCGCGATGTCGAGCGCCACGATGCGCAGGTCCATCTTCCGCATCCGCTCGACCCCGAACGGCACCAGGAAGACCAGTCCCGGTCCTTTCGACCCCGTGAGCTTTCCGAGCCTGAAGATCACGCCGCGCTCGTACTCGTAGAGTACGCGCAGGCTCGTGAGGATGCCGACGGCGATCACGGCCACGGCAGGAACCAGGATCAACGAGGGATCCATCAGTGCACTCCGGGAGAGGGTGCCCTTCCGTTTCGGACTCCTGAGCGTCGCTTCGCACGGGGCCATGCGCAAGCACCCCGGGTCAGGTTGACACGGCTTGGGGCCCCGGTGAGCTTTTCGCCCGTCGCCGGAGTAGCTCAGCTGGTTAGAGCAGCGGAATCATAATCCGCTTGTCGGGGGTTCGAGTCCCTCCTCCGGCATCGGGGCAGGTAAAGGACTTTCGGCCTCTCAACGTCTTCGGGGGGCCGCTTTTTGCATCCCCCAGCTCGGCCATGGACCACGCCGCGGCCCGGCCGTAGACTGGGCGGTCCCAAGCTGCGGCGTCGGAGGAAGCTCCCCTCTCCGGCATCTCGACAACAACCACACGGAGAGACTTGTGAGTTCACACGTCAGAGCCACCGCGCCTTGCCTCATCCTGAGCAGCATCATCTTCGCCGGCTGTGGCCCCACCGACGACCCGACGGACGTGGAAGAGGACTTCCACCCAACGCCCGAGATGGTCGGCACGTGGATTTTCCAGTCCGCGACGGTAGGTGGAGTGCCGACGTCCTTGAGATCTTCGGACTGATCGGTCCGAATGGGGCCGGAAAGACCACGTCGATGGAGTGCGTCCAGGGCCTGAGGAGAGCAGACCGGGGAACGATCTCGGTGCTGGGCCTAGACCCGCGTCGAGACGCGTCCACCCTGCGCAAACGCATCGGTGTGCAGCACCAGGAAGCACAGCTGCAGACGCGGATCAAGGTCTGGGAGGCGATCGATCTCTGGTCGACGCTGTACCCGCGCGTCGTTGACACGGAAGAGCTCTTGGTGCGGCTCGGCCTGGAGACGAAGCGTGACGCTTGGTTCATGACGCTCTCGGGTGGGCAGAAGCAGAGACTCTTCATCGCGCTCGCCCTCATCCACGATCCGGAAGTTGTCTTTCTGGACGAGCTGACCACGGGACTCGATCCACAGGCCCGTCGAGCGATCTGGGCGCTGATCACGGGCATGCGCGCTCGTGGCAAGACGGTTTTCCTCACGACGCACCTTATGGAGGAAGCCGAGCGGCTCTGCGACCGCGTCGCCATCATTGAGCACGGCCGGATGATCGAAGTCTGAACCCCGCGGGCGCTAGTCGAGCGGCACTGTCCCGAGAGGAGCGTCGTCTTCACGAGTGACGATCACGGCATCTCCGGGCGGCTGGGTGCCATGGCGGGTGTGCGGTCCGCGGAGAGTGATGGGTCCACGCATACGTTGCGCGGCGAAGGGGACCGCTTCGTGACCGATGTCATCCACGGCATCGCCCGCCAGGGAATTCAGGTCACCGGCTTCCGCACGGAGATCCCCACACTCGAGGACGTCTTCCTGAAGCTCACAGGTCACGGAATCAGGGACTGAGGCAAGATGCTCAAGGGATTTTGGAAGCTCACGTGGGTCGAGGCCAAGATTGTCACCCGCGAACCGATGGGACTCATCGGGACGCTCGGCATGCCGGTGATCATTTTCGTCGTCCTCGGACGCGCGGTTCGCGGCGCCCAGCCACAGGGGGACTCGTTGGCACAGGCTCCCTTCAACGTGCCGATCCTGGCGGCGCTGCTCATTACCGTGAGCGCCGTGATTTCGTTGGTCGCGATCATCTCGATCTATCGAGAGGGCGGTATCCTCAAGCGACTTCGCACCACGCCACTCTCCCCCGTGACGAGTCTCGGCGCTCATGTGTTCATCAAGCTGGCCTTTACGGTCGTCGGCCTTGGGCTCCTGATTCTGGTCGGTCGCCAATTCCTGCCGGGCGCTCTGGACGTGAGTCTGTTCGGGTTCGCAGCGGCGTTGCTTCTGGGCACGGCGAGCATCCTCACGCTCGGCTTCTTGATCGCCAGTCTCGTGCCGATGGCCCGCTTCGCGCAGCCGATTACGGCCGCGGTGCTCTATCCGATGATCGCTCTGTCCGGGCTCTTCTTTCCCCTCGACATCCTCTCGCGGCCACTCCGGATGCTCGCACTGGCATTCCCGACGACGCATGCGGTGACGCTCATGCAGGGGATCTGGGACGGCGCGGGGTGGGACCTCGCCAGCGTTGCGGCCTTGGTGCTGTTATCCGGCGCGTACACTGCACTTGCGACAAGGGTCTTTCGTTGGGAGTGATTAGCCTCCTGGCTCACCCTCCAGTGCGGCACGCAGGGCCTGGGCGGCCTCCGCGCAGTCGTCGGGTGCGCAGAGCGCGCTGAGCATGATCAGCTCGGAGGCAGGCTTCCTCAGCGCGAACGCGACCACCTCCAGCAGCTTGGCCCGGGTAGGGAAGGGAGTGTCGACGCCCGCCACGCGGTACCAGTACCAGGCCTCGCGAGGCGTGTCGGAGTCAAAGAAGATCGCCTCACGCACGTAGCGTCGCCGTTCCCCGACGGGCCCGATGAGCCGATCGGACACGAGGAGCGAGTCCGGTGCGACGGCGTTGCCGTACTGGATCATCTCTTCGCCCTGCCGTTGATCGGCGAAGTAGTACCGTCCGGCGTCGACTGATACGTCCGGGAGCGCGACGGTCCACTGGACGCGTTGGTCGATGGCTTGGAACGCGGGCGTCCAACCTAAGTCCCCCGAGGCGCGTTCCGTCACGGTCCAGCGATCCGACACGCCGAGCACGTCCGGGCTGCGGTCGAGGTCCCCGACCTTCGGGACGACGCCGAGCCCGACATAGAGGACGGGGCCGACGATAGCGAACGCACCGGCCATCGCTGCGCGTCGGGGTCGTGATGGATCGAAGGTGCCCGATGCGGGCGCGGACGGGCGCCCCGCCGCTCGTGCCGCGTCCCGCCGCTCGATGCGCCGTATGAGGAAGTACGTGGGGATCATGAGGATTGTGAAGATCGCCCAGCCCTGCCACAGATGGTCGTAGATCAGGGGTGACTGCATCTGGGAGGCCTCGCCGATCAGGACGAGCACCGCGACACGAATCCAGTTGCCGACGATGGCCGCGCCGCCCGCGAGGGCAACGAGCTTGAGCTGTGTCTGCCAGCGATCCGTGAAGATGTGCGCGTAGAAAGCGCCTAACGTGAGTCCCGCCATGAAGTAGTTGATGCCGGAGCATCCTGCTTCTACCAAGAACGTGCCCGAGGCGATCGTAATCGTGTCGTCGCGGATGACCGCGGTGACCCCACCCGCCCGCGCGATCGCTCCGCTCATGAGCGTCGTGGCGCGGCGCAGCACAGGGTTCGCGACGCCCCAGAAGGGGATCGCCAGGAGGAACGTCGCCGCCGTGGCGAGGATCGGAACGCGCGCGCGTGGGCCGAAGGTCGCGAAGGCCCATGCCGCGAGCGTCAGCACGAGCAAGAGCTGGTGGACAACCGTCACGTTCATGATGACGGCGAGCATTCAGGCCAGGGAGAGCGCCGCCGCGACGGGAAGTAGGGTGCGCGTTTCCTCTCGGGGCCACCGTCTCACGTGGTCGCGGTAGCGCCACACAAGCCAAAGCGTCAGGCCGGCGATGAAGAAGCCCTGCTCCTGATACGAGCGCGCCCAAGTGCCGTAGAAGGTCGCGAGCGTTGGCCAGAACGCGAGGAGCAGGACGACGAACAAAGCCCCAAGCATTCGCCGCTCTTCGGCGTCGTCACGCGGCGTGAGCAAACGGGTCAGGGCGTCGATGGATGTCCCCCGCCTATCCAAAGTATCGCGTCGCCCGGGTGCCCCCAACGATCTCGTAGGGTGTGGAGCGGCTGTCGCGCCGTCGTGTAGTGGTACAGTTTGAGCAACTGTACCACTACACGCCTTGTGGCCCCGCTGCTACATAGAGAACAGATAAGTGAACTTCACGAGCAACTGATGGTCGCGGGACTCCACCGCAAAGGGCGAAGTGAGCACGTCCGGATCACGCCTGACTTCGTCGTAAACCACGTAGATATCGCTTCCGGGTCGGTACGTATACCGGAGCCTAGTGCTCGTGCTCAGCTGCTCGGTCAGTGAGTTGTACTGCGTGATTGTCCGCAGCGAAAGCCGTGGCGAGAAGCCGTAGTCGACCTGGAGGGATGCGATGTCGGCGGTAAAGTTTCCTGCGGGCAGCTCAACGGCACTCCGAGAGAGTCGGCCAGACGCGGCGAGCTGGTTCGTCACACGCACGTCCAGGCCTCCGCCCCAGTCCGTCCTGTCCCCGTCCCAGTATCTCTGAGGCGCGTAGCTGAGGTTGAAGGAGACCCGCCGCGCCGGGTTACTCGAGAACCTGAGGTTCATGTCCCATGTGCTGTACGAACCGGCGCCTACGGCGATCCCGTTCGCGACGGTGAAGGGGGCGTCGAGCCGCTCGAAGTTGCGGTTGTAAAAAGCCAGGAGGTAGGCACCGCTGTCGAAGCGCGCGCTGATCATGTGATGGAACCGCCGGGTCACTAGGCGCCCGCTCTGGTCCGTCGTGTACGTGAAGTTCCACATAGGCTCCATCATGCGGATGCCCCAGCGGCCCGGTCTCGGATTCATCTCCAGATGGATCTTGGTCGTCCGGATGCCCACGCGGGGCACGAAGCCTACCTCCGCGTTGAAGTGGTCGCCCAGGTCGGAGTGCTCCGCGAAGACGCGATACGACTGCGACAGCCACGCCGCTCTGACATAGCCCGCCCGATCGTCCGCGGAGGTCCCGGGCGCGGCGATTCCCGGCGATGAGGTCTCCGCGAGGAATCCCTCGACGGTGAGCTCTGGCGTGATCCCGAGCCTAGCGTCCGCGGCATATGTCCGGTTGAAGCCACCCCCGCTGGAAGCTTCCTTGTTGATGAACATTGCACCCACTTGCGACCGCTCGAGAATATCCCGGCTGTAGCGGGTTACGAGGAAGTTCTGCCCGGGCTCCAGGACCGTCCCGCCCGGGCCCTTCAGGTCCTCCACCTGGATGTCCATGACCGCGATGTTGTTGCTGCCGAGCTTCCCGGTCAGGCGTGCGCCACCCAGGATCGGCACGGTCTGCCTTGAGTCGGTGATTCCGATGCGTCGGCTGAAGAACAGGTCCGCGATCCGGAAGGTCGCGTTGGTCGTGCCGACCGCGAACTGTCCCGCGTTCTCCAGGAAGAACTCCCGCTTCTCGGGAAAGAAGAGCGCGAAGCGCGTCAGGTTGACCTGCTCGTTGTCCACCTCGGCTTGAGCGAAGTCGGTGTTGTACGTCACGTCCAGGTTGAGGCCCGGTACGATCCCGTACTTTACGTCGAGCCCGACTTCCTCGGTATGCGAGTTGTCGTCGATGGTAGGTGCCCGCTCCCAACGACCGCCCCCAGTCGCGTAAGGCTTGATCCGCAAGTCGAGTCCGCGGTCCATCGAGCGGAGACCGTCCAGACTTCCCGCGAGGCTCACGCGCGTGAGATCGTATTCCCTTGGGATCGGTGCCCAGAACACCTCCTCGTTCGCGGTGCGGATGTTGCGCTTGAAGTTGATGCCCCACGACTGGGGTTCGGCGGCCGGGAAGCGCAAAGTGATCAGCGGGATTTCGATCTCCGCCGACCAACCTTCCGGTGTCCGCCGCGCGGACGCAGCCCAGACGCCATCCCAGTCTCGATTGATCATCGAGCCGCTGGACCCCCCCCGCTGGCGATCCCGTCCCCCCTCGTCGAAGACCTGTTGGTCCAGCTGCGCGCCCAGGGGCGTCACGGCGAACATGTAAGCAGACCGAGAGTCCCTGTACGTGTCGAGGATCACCTGGAAATTGTCCTCGTCCAGGATGCGGTTCGCGTCCCGCCGCATCTCGGTGGCGATCGGACCGTCGGGTGAGGAGTCGAACGCTCTCACGCCGATGAAGAGGCTGGAGCCGTCGTACAGCACTCTTACCTCGGTACGCTCCGTCGCCGGAGCTCCCTCGTTCGGCTCCTTCTGCGTGAAGTCGTCGATCACGACCGCCGATTGCCACACGGCGTCGTCCAAGATCCCGTCGACCCTGGGGCCCTGTGGGACGAGCACAGCGTCGATCTGGAACGCGGAAGGGGGTCTAGGGCCCGCGCTTTCCGAGTCGGCAACCTGTGCTGACAGCGGTGCGCCGAGAAGGAGGGCCAGGAAGGCCAGACGGCCGGCGCGCTGCGATACGCGAGAAAAGATCATTGATTCGGTCGGATCCCTGAGAGTGGCGTGGCTTGGTACTCACACGAGCCGGGGGGCGGCCGCGACGACGCGGCCACCCCCTATCCCAAGACGGCCTACTCCAGCGTGAACGTCCACACGCGCGGCGGATTGGTGCCTGAGAGGATCGTCACGTACTGGCGTCCGTCGAGCTCGTAGGTGACCGGCGTTCCGGTACCGTTGCCGACGTCGGCGGACCACAGCTCCTGTCCCGTCTCAGCATCGTGCGCGATGAGCTGAGCGCCTGAGCCCCGGAAGACCAGGTTGCCGGCCGTCGACATCGTGCCGCCGTTGCCGCCGGTGGATGTTGCCCGCCACCTCTCGGTGTTCGTCACAGGGTCCCAGCCCAGGAGCATCGTGCGCGGGCCGGGAATCTCGGGGCGCTGGACCTGACTCGCGCCGCCCCGGCCAGTGCCGGTGTTCCACTGGCCGACCTGATAGTTCACCGTGGCGCGCTCGTAGTAGGAGCTGGTGTTCTGCGCCGGGAGATAGACAAGGCCCGTTGCAGGGTTCCAGGACATGGGCCGCCAGTTGTGCGCACCCGTTGGGCCGGGCGAGAGGTAGAGGCCCCGGCCGGTCGTGCCGTAGCGGGCCTCCGGCACCTCGAGGGGGCGGCCCGTCTCCTGGTCCACGCCGGTTGCCCAGGTGAGTGCGTCGGCATAGCCCTGCGCGGAGATGAATTCGCCAGTGATCCGGTCGATGACGTAGAAGAAGCCGTTCTTCGGAGCCTGAACGAGGACGGCGCGCTGCCGACCCTGGATCGTCAGGTCCAACAGCATGATGGGCTGCACGGCGGTGTAGTCCCAGTCGTCGCCGGGCGTCGTCTGGTAGTGCCACACGTACTCGCCGGTCTCGCCTCGGACCGCCACGATCGACGACAGGAAGAGGTTGTCTCCGCCGCCGGGACTCCGTTCGTCACGGCTCCAAGGCGACCCATTACCGGTCCCGATGTAGAGCAGATCGAGCGCGGGGTCATACGCGAATCCGTCCCAGGCCGTGCCCCCACCCCCGACCTTCCACCATTCGCCGGTCCAAGTCTCGGCGGCCATGCGCATGGCGTCGTTCTCGAAGCCATCCGCCGGGTTGCCGGGGACGAGATAGAAGCGCCAGACCTGATCGCCGCTTTCGGCGTCGTAGGCCGTGACGAAGCCGCGCACCCCGTATTCGGCGCCGCCGTTTCCGATCACGACGTTGCCCTTCACGATCCGTGGTGCGCCCGTGATGCTGTAGTCCGCTCCGCGGGGCGTCGTCTGCACGCTCCACTCGACCGTGCCCGTCTCGCGGTTCAGCGCGACGAGTCTCCCGTCCAACAGGCCCACGAAGACCTTGTCGCCGTATAGAGCGACGCCCCGGTTCACCGCGCCGCAGCAGAAGCTCGGGCCTCCTTCGGATCCCCTTGAGATCCCAGGGTCCCAGTGCCACAGCTCCTCTCCGGTGCGCGCGTCGATCGCGAAGACGAAGCTCAACGCGCCGGTCGCGAAGATCACTCCGTCGGAGACGATCGGTGTCGCCTCGAGGCGCGCGCCTGTTTTGGGTATGTCCCAGCTCCATGCCACTCTCAAGCGGGCGACGTTGGCGGTGGTGATCTGATCGAGCGGGCTGTAGTGCGTCTCGGCGTAGTCACGGCCGTAGGTGAGCCATTCGGCGTCGGATGCACCGACGAGCGCGGCTTCATCTACCTGCGCAGCCGCAAGCGTCGGCAAAGCGAGGGCCACGAGCGTCCACATCGACACGAGCAGTGAACCCGCTTTCCGGATTGGCCGGAGTACCATCATCGCCTCCTTGGGTCGTCTAAATCAGGCCTGATTATCACCTACTCTCCTCCTCCGCCGCCACCCCCACGGCCCCTTTCCGAGGACCCGCCACCGCAAGCTCCGCTCCCGTTCCCGCTAGCTGGAGCGGTGAATCGTGCGCTGGCGAGGCTCGAGCCCAGGGACGACGCCGAGGTCAGGGGGTCCGGAAAACCTTGCCCAGCGATGCTGTCGCGGGCGTGGCCACCATTGGGCCTTCCGGGTAGCTTTTATCACCCCCTAGGTTGAGCTATACGTCAACGGCCGCACTAGTTGACGCTACGGCAGGTTCGCGACTCTTCTGGCGACATGACCGAAACGAAATACAGAATCCTGGTCGCTGACGACGACGAGATGATCCGCGAGCTCCACGCGGAGTTCGTTCGCGGCTTCGGGTATGAGGTCGAGATAGCTGCCGACGGCATCGAGGCGATCGCCAAGATCGGCTTAGGCGTCGACCTGGTCCTGACGGATGCGCACATGCCGAACCTGGACGGTTTCGACGTTGCCAAGCGCATTCGCGAGACTAAGAGTTCGGAAGAGCTGCCTATTGTCATGGCGACCAGCCTAGATGCACGCGAGGACAGGCTGCGGGCCTATGAGGTCGGCATCAACGACTTCATCAACAAGCCGGTCGATCACACGGAGCTCCGCCTTCGGCTCAAATGGCTTCTCGAGCTCAAGAGCGCGCACGACAAACTCAGTGCGAGCAAGCACACACTCGAGGATACCGTGCAGCGGCGCACGAAGGGGCTGCGGCACGCGCTCGAAGAGGTCACGCGCGCTCAGCGTTTGGTGCAGGAGGGTCACCTCGACACGATCCGGCGTCTCACCCTCGCCGCGGAGTACAAGGACCACGACACCGCCGGGCACATCGAGCGCATCGGGCGTTACTCCGAAGTCGTCGGACTCGCGATGCATCTCGCCCCCGGCATGGTCGACCTTCTTCTGCATGCGGCGCCGATGCACGATGTGGGTAAGCTTGGGATTCCGGACAACATCCTGCTCAAGGCCGGCCCGCTCACCGACGAAGAGCGCCCCATCATGAACACCCACACGACCATCGGCGCTCAGATCCTCACCGGCTCCACCTCACCTGTGATCAAGATGGGCGAGCGGGTCGCACTCTCACATCACGAGAAGTGGGACGGATCAGGCATCCCGCATGGGCTGCGTGGCGACGAGATCCCGCTTGAAGCCCGCATCTGCACAGTAGTGGACTTCTTCGACGCCCTGACGATGGACCGTCCCTACCGTCGCGCGGTCCCCAACGACGAGGTGGTCAAGATGATGTTGGAGGAGAACGGGACTCGATTCGAGCCCGCGGTCATGGAGATCTTCCTTGACGTTCGCGACGAAATAGAATCGATCCAGGCCGAGTACCTCGACTGATGGCGTCGGACCTTTCCTAGCGTCTTTCAGGTATTTCGATGGAAACCAGCAAGCCCTTCTTCGAACGTGGCAGGCGGCGCTCCGAACGGCTCGGGTTGCCGGTAAGTGGATGCTCGGCACATCTTTCGAAGACCGTTAACTCACTATCCAATGCGACCGATGAGCCCTATCTCTAGACCTCTCAGCGTTTTCGCCGTGCTCGGCCTGGCCGCTTGCGCATCGTCCAGCAGCGCGCCAATGCCGGCTCCCGCCGCGACACCGGCTGCGGCTGTTGCTGCTGCCCCGGCGACAGGTGGTGGGCCAGCCCTCTTCTCTGCAGCGCAGGTCACTCGCGGGCGGAATCAGTTCCGCTCGACGTGCACTGAGTGCCATACGGCCGCCGAATTCAACGATGCGACGTTCCAGCTCAGGTGGAGCCGGCGTTCGGTGGGCGACTTGTACGGCTACATTCTGGCGAACATGCCCGACGACGCTCCGGGCATTCTGACGCCGCAACAATCCGTCGACCTGACGACGTTCTTCCTCGAGATGAACGGGTTCCCAACGGGCTCGCCAACGATGGACCCGGATCAGGCGGAGCTCGACGCGATCAGCTTGGCGAGCATTCGCAGCGAGTAACACCGCCGTGCGGGCAGGGATGCGGGTCGGCTCGACCGACCCCCATTCCGCAGGTGCTTTACGGGCCCCGGCCGATGGCGGTCGGGGGCTCGTCATTAGGCCGGACCCTGCTAAGCGGGTCCGGTAGGAGCCTGGTGACGTGAGCCCAGGAGAGGAGCAACGGTCGGGGGAGCCCGCCGCGGGGACGAGGGCACGGGGCCTGTGGGCGCTCTGGTTCGTCGCGTTCTCGCTAGTGGCGTTGGTCGTCGTGCCGGCTTACTTCGGTGGGCGCGCGAACGAGGTTCAGGAGCGGATCGGCCTCCTGGAGGAGGCCGGAAGCCTCGGCTCCCGCCTCTCGCTCCTGAAGGCAGGACAGATGGCCCGCTTCGAGTCCTTCCTGTTCACCGGAGACCGCTCGCTCCGGGATCTCTACGTGGTCGCGATCGTGGAAGAGGACTCCGTCTTCGAGCGGCTCGCCGTTCTCGCTCGCGACCTGGACTTCGCGGTCCAAGAGCGCTTGGCCGACCTCCACGTACGCACTGTCGCGTGGCACTTCGAGAACCAGCAGGTGTTTCGCAGGGATTCGATAGGCGACGCACTCGCCGTCGGCCGTAGCTCCTACAACGATCTCCAGCGCAGCACGCGCGAGCTCGATCGAGCGATCCAGAGCGAAGTCGGGGAAGGCCGCCGAGCCGTTGCGCGCGTGCGTGCGATGCAGTCGAGGCTCACCTTCGCGTTGGCGGCGCTGGCGCTGGGCGCCACGCTCGTTGTCGGTCGGGTCGGGACACGGTTCCGCGACTTGAGCGAGGAGGCTGAGAGGAGGCGACGCGACGCGGTGCGCGCCCGGCGCGAAATCGGCGCGCTCGTCGAGGCGACCGGAGACGGCGTGCTCGGGATCGATCTCGAGGGAAAGTGCATCTCCCTGAACCGGGCCGGAGCG
>Ga0114996_10001583_pt1 | contig 30524 bp, 29 predicted proteins | sample ArcticOcean_MG_C_4_FD_87039 | JGI IMG/M metagenome (GOLD analysis project Ga0114996, IMG submission 87039) | Marine microbial communities from western Arctic Ocean - ArcticOcean_MG_CB4_134 | ecosystem: Environmental > Aquatic > Marine > Oceanic | place: Arctic Ocean: Canada Basin | collected... | reverse complement strand
GTAGAGGTAGAGGTAGAGGTAGTCGTTACTGCTACCCCAGAACCGACAGCAGTACCACCAGCCGAGGTGAAAATTTATTCATTTAGCAACAGCTCACCTCATGTTACTGAAATTGATGCAGCGACTAACACTGTGATACGAACGAGTGACATCACAGACTTAGTAAAGCTAGCATGGAACGATGATGGTAACTATTTCGATGGGCAGGACCTTTGGCTTACAGGCAAAGATAGCGATGCCAAAACCAGTGAGCTAATTTTCCTAAACTTGACCTCGCTCGAGGTAAGTGGGCGATTAGATCTAGGATCCAATCCTGCTAATGCGTACTTGGGCGGTGGACTCTCGACGAAGGGAGAAGTGTTCGTTGGGCTTCAGGGTAATATGGATCAGGCAGGTGAAATAGTAGTAGTCAAAGCCTCCACTAAAGAGATCGTTGATCGTATCCCTGTTAATCAAATCGCCTGCGACGTTGACATACAGGTAGGCACTGATGGCATTGAGCGGCTGTTCACTCCAAATCAAAAAATGGACGCAGTCCAGAATTTTGATGCTACCACGCGTGAGTTGATCGCAACTGCTGACATGCCTGAAGGCAGTAATCCCTTCATGTTGACTGCAGCTCCTAATGGGAAACACATATGGGTTCAGGACGGAAGTGCCGGCACCAATACGGTGTTGGACTCGAAGACTCTCGCAGTAGTAGCGACGATTCCAACAGGTGAAGGTCCTGTCGTCGCCAGCTTCAGCCCAGATGGAAAATACGGATACGTTGGCCACTATAAAGCAACAACGATGACCGTTATCGATGCAGTAACTTTCGAAATTGTTGCACAAGTTGAAACTGGACCAAGCCCTAGTAAAATCGCTGTGCACCCCAATGGCAACTTTGTATACACACTGGTATCGAAGGAAAACGCAATTGCTGTAATTGATACAAGTACTTGGAAAGTAACAACAAAAATATATGTGGAGAGCAGCCCTGGAGGTTTGTTCATAAACAGTAATTAAGGAAAGCTAGAATGGCGATTGATTTACGTCCATCTGAAGTGGCGGCATTACCGGAGCAAAGTACCGTGTCGATCATTGATGTTCGTTCGCCTGAAACATTTGCTGCAGGGCACCCTATGGGTGCCCTGAGCATTCCGTTCAGTGAGCGACGTTTGCTCGAACGCATTATGCTGGTTAGCCCCGCAACAACTACAGTCATTCTGGTAGCAGAAGATACCCATCAATCTGAACGCTCTGCTCAACAAATAGAGGCAGAGGCCGAAATGACGGCAATAACGGTAACTGGCGGTTTCACTGCCTGGGGAGACGCTGGACTTAAAGTAGAAACGATCGGAGAAATACCGGTTAGTGAACTCCAAACGCAATTGCAAAAAATCCGTAATCTCCTAGTACTAGATGTACGTGAACCAATGGAGTGGGAAACAGGGCATGTTCCAAATGCAACCCTGATATCTTTAGGTGAGATCACTGCCCGTTGGCAGGAACTGCCTCAAAATGTTCCGTTAGCAGTCATCTGTGAAGGTGGAATTCGCAGCAGCACTGCAGCCAGCATGTTGCAGTCGTATGGGTTCAAGAATCTATACAATGTTCCTGAAGGTAGCAGCGGCTACCGTCAAGGAGGCTTTCCACTAGAGTTCTACGAAGATCCAAGCTGAACGATAGCTACATTCAATCTGTAGATCGCCATCATTATTCCATAAAACTAATGGTTACTGGCTCTTTGTTTGTCTAAGAACCATGGAAAAATTTTTGAAGGATAACATGATACATGTTGAAAAATAAATATACTATAACCGCAGTAACCCTAATAGCCGGGATCGCACTGGGTTTCATTCCTCTGTTCTTAATGTATTCCTCGCAAGCAGATGAGATCACTCTTCTCCAATCAAATGAAGCAGAGATTAGTAAAACCAATGAAGATATGATCGAGCAAATAGCTAACTTCCAGTTTACTGAAGAAGACGTAGATCGCCTTGAAGCAAAGGTGTCGCGACTTCTTCTTAAATCCGCTTCTGGTGGCGGGGTAAACATGAAAATGATGCCGCATCCGCAAACTGGTGAACTCTCTGTTGAAATGGCAGAAGTGTTTAGCTTTGACCAAAACCATGCATTTTGCAGAGTGGAGACCAATAAGGAAGCATTCATAATGCCAACTTATAAGATGGGCGATGTTTTAATAGAAGAGAATGAGTTCTTTATGGCGATGTCTACAACCACAATTGAAGATTTCAAGATAACCACAGACACTGATGGAAACAACAAGCTCGTTATGACTGGTGGTTTAGATTGCTTCACTGAGGTGGCCAAGGCAAGCATGATACTGGGCTCCCGTGAAATTGCTGAATATGCATCGTATAAAATTGAGGCAGTCGATGCAGGGCTTGGAGGAGGACGAGCTGGGGATACTTTCGAGTTCACTGTATACTTTGATGAAAGTATCGCACCTATAAACTACGCAATATTTGGTCCAGAGTTTACATTTACAGGGGATATGATTGATGGGGAAATTACAATACCACAACCATGGTAATGGCTAACTACCCTAATAAGGCACTGTGGCGTCGATTAAGATCAACCTTGCCGGCGCCATTACCGTTGCGTAGATCATCAGCAAAGTTGCTTATGATGATTGTACTAATTCTTTGTGGTACGGCTTTGGCATGCTCAAATCCGCAAACTTCGACAGATTCGAATTCTTCCCTCGGGGAAATTCCGGGAATTCTTGCACATGCCATTAACAATGATGTATCCGAGGGCATCATTAGTCCAGAAGAGTTAATAGCAATCGGAGCACAAATATTCAGCGCTTCGTTCAACACACTCGACGGATCTGGCAATACCAAAATACGACTTTTCACAAGTGATAATGAGAAATCAAGTTTGTTAGCAAGATTCAACCGGGTATCTGGGCCTGACGCAAATTCCTGTGCTGGTTGCCATAATCAACCTATAACCGGTGGAGGAGGAGATAACGTCGCAAATGTTTTCGTGCTAGCGCACCAATTCCCAAATGTAAACTTCGATGAAGGTGCCGGTGACTCACTTGAAGTATTAACCCTCACAACTACAGGTAATGAACGAGGCACAATTTCTATGTTCGGGTCCGGAATTATTGAACTCTTGGCACGTGAGATGACTCATGACCTCCATATAATCCGAGATGCAGCAATTGAAAAAGCTCAAGCTACCAAACAGTCTGTTACAGTGAAAATTCACGCCAAGGGAGTCTCTTTCGGGAAGTTAACAGCATGGCCTGATGGACTTCTCGACCTTTCGAAGACCGAAGGGATTGATGAAGACTTGATTATCAAACCGTTCAGCCAAAAAGGTGTTTATACCTCGTTAAGAGAGTTCACTCTGGACTCGATGCAACTTCACCATGGACTGCAGGGTGAAGAACGTGTCGGGGTTGATATCGACGCAGATGCCGATGGTGTAGTGAATGAGCTAACTGCAGCAGACATAACAGCACTTACCCTCTTTCAAGCAACGTTACCTTTACCGGTGATCGCCGATCTAGATGATGAAGAAAGATCTGCTTATGCCAAGCGAGGGGAAATACTCTTCGGCACCATAGGCTGTGCTGTATGCCATAAACCTTATTTGGAATTACGTGACCCTGTATACACCGAACCTAATCCATTCAATCCTCCAGGAACTCGGAATATCGATAGCCCTCCCATGTTATACAGTGTAAATCTTCTGAGAGATAATACTTCAAATACCATAGAGGTAACTGAAGCTGGAACATACCGAGTTTACGCCTACACTGATTTAAAGCGACATAATATGGGAGAGATACTTGCTAATGAAACCCTTGAACAACGCTTTGTTGAGTCACCTGTCTGGCTCACTAGGAAACTCTGGGGAATAATGTCAGAGCCGCCATTTCTCCATCATGGAAGAGCTACTTTGCTTGATGAAGCAATAGCTGCACATGGAGGTGAAGCAAAGCAATCACGGGATGATTATCTGAATTTATCCGAATCTGACCGGATCGCGGTCATTGAATTGCTAAAAACATTCCGCATGCCATAAATGCTACAACTTGTGACAAGGAGTCATTATGTCACGGAATGTTCCTGTAGGTCGTGCATATACTGAGATCTGGGTAGAGGCATTCACCAATGCCCACCAGTTCCTCGTATCCAATTGATCGAGCTGGATGGATTGGTTTTGGATGATAAGCATGATTTAGACAGAGCGGGTGCGGGTTATTTTCTGCATCGCAGTAGATTCTTCTGGGCAAGGGAGGATTTGGCGCAATAGGATAAGATTCATCAGAAGAGAGAGGTACACAACATGGTTGATATGGATGGAATGTTAGTAGTGGACGTTCGGGGAGAAATTTGTCCTGGGCCATTGCTTGCCACGCAGCAAGCTTTAAAGCAAGCCGATCTTGGACAAAACATTGCAGTGCTGACTGATTTCCAACCTGCAGTTATGATGGTTACAACGGTTGCCGTTAAGGAGGGCTGGGATATTAATTGCACACTAGTCAATCAAGGAGAATGGCGTTTAATATTGAGCAAAAGTAGCCTTGCTGCGAGTTGATACTAGCCATCAATTCTGACTATCGGGACAGAATATGGATTTGATACACGACTTTATTGGGAGTGCTCTTGAACTTTCCAATGCGGAATTTGTGTTTCTTTGCTTCGTTAGTTTCTTAACGTCCGCAATCTCAGCATCTTTTGGCTTGGGGGGTGGGGCTATGCTCGTGACCATTATGGCATCGCTTCTTAACCCTATAGCAATTATCCCCGTACACGCAGTAGTTCAAGTGAGCTCCAATTTCTTTCGAACTCTCATGATGTGGCGATATATCAAATTCACCTTCATGTTACCGTTTGTTATTGGTTCCTTGATCGGAGTGTTGATAGGGGGGACAGTCGTATTTGCTCTTCCAAGCTATCTCCTTCAAGGCACTATAGGCTTGTTCATACTGTATACACTTTGGGGGCCTGCTACTAAAGCTTTGGATATTTCATCAAAAACCTTCATCGGAGTGGGTATGGTTTCTTCATTCGCGACTATGTTCGTAGGAGGTACAGGGCCGTTAGTTGCGCCATTTGTCAGGGCAGTAACCGAGGAACGTAGAATGACGGTTTCGACTCATGCTGCATTCATGTCATTTCAGCACGGGGTGAAAATCCTGGTGTTTGGTATACTGGGCTTTGTTTTTACACCATATATCCCACTGATTACAGGCATGATAATTTTGGGTATCTTGGGGACATGGTTAGGTAAAAATATATTGACCTTAATGCCAGAGAGGGTGTTTCGTATAGCGTTCAATTCAGTACTTACCTTGTTAGCATTGCGCTTGATTTATGAAGCGTTTCGACGAGTTTTGGGTAGTTGAGAAAAGGAGGAAGATTTGTCTGAGAAGCACATAATAACTTTTGGTGGGCTTAGACCTTTTAGGGGTAAAACACATGCATTGATAGATTATGTTCTTTCGGTATCTAATAAGGATCGACCAAAGGTGGGGTTTATACCTACTGCTACGGGGGACTCGGCACCTTCAATAGTTGCCTTTTATGATCGATTTCCTTCGTCAATTACCGAGAGATCGCATCTGTCGTTATTCAACAGAACTGTAGATGACATTGAAGAATATATAATGAGTCAAGATATAATTATGGTGGGTGGTGGTAATACCGCGAATATGTTGGCAACTTGGCGTGTGCACGGAGTGGATGTTGCCTTGGGAAAAGCTTGGAATTCAGGGGTAATCATGTGCGGTGGAAGTGCAGGATCTTTGTGTTGGTTTGAATGCGGCACTACGGATTCTTTCAATGTATACGAACTTAAGCCACTTTATGATGGGTTAGGTTTTCTGTCTGGGTCTCATTGCCCTCATTATGATGGAGAAGAACAGCGAAGACCGTTGTATCATCGATTAATATCAGAAGGATTCCCTCCAGGTTATGCTATCGATGATGATGCAGCGATTCATTTTGTAGATACAAATGTTCATAAAGTTGTTATATCGAGAAATACTGTAGGTGCTTATTATGTTCAACAAATTGGAGGTGAAGTCATAGAAACCGCTCTTGAAACAACGATGTTAAGTTAATGGATCTGTTGGCAAAGTTATTAATAGATACTTCACATATTGAGATATAGGAGGTCCTCGTGTTATGGCAAGTGAAATAGAACGTTTACGAGTCGGACTCATTGGTGCTACAGGCAGGTGGGGACCTTCGGCTCATATTCCTGCTATTCAGAATCTTTTAGAGACTGAATTATATGCCGTATGCACCGCCCATGATGATACGGCACAGGCAGCATCTGAAAAATATAGTGTCGAACTTTATTTTGATAATGACAAAGTTATGAACAAAAACCCTCAGATTGAGGCAGTTTCGGTAGCAGTTCGGGTTCCGGCACATTATGAATTAACAAAGAATGCAATTCAAGCTGGTAAACACGTGTTTTGTGAATGGCCTTTAGGCGCAAACCTAAAAGAAGCAGAGGAGCTTGCTTCCCTGGCTCGGGAACATAAGGTTTACACGATGGTAGGGCTGCAACGTCGAGCATCTCCAGTCTATCTGAGGCTTCAGGAATTGGTAGGGGAAGGTTATGTTGGTGAGGTTCTTGCAGTTAACCTTCAGCAGTTAGGAGGGGGAGTGCTCAGTCGCACATCAGATCGGACTTGGCAAAAGGACGCTAGTCTCGGAGCAAATACGCTGACAATTGGATTCGGCCATGCAATTGATGCTTTGTGTATGGTCGTTGGCGAGATCACTGAGGTTTCAGGTATGGTGAGGACCCAGGTTTCTCAGTGGTATGAGACTGATACTCAACAATTGGTGGATGTCAGCTCAGCTGACAACATCATGATCGCAGGAATAGTTGAGTCAGGCGCAATTGTTAATGCCAATGTTGGGGTGCACCCCTATCACGGTAGCGGGTACAAGATGGAAATCTACGGCAGAGAAGGGACACTGGTATTGTCTGGAGTTGGAGGGGGGGGGCTAAAAATTTTCGGGGGCCGTAAAGAGCACCAAACCCTTCAAGAAATTGAGATCCCCAATCGCTTGACCTGGGTGCCAGAGCAAGTTCGAGGAGCTGGACCTGCATTTGAAGTGGGGCAGATGTGGGCTAATTTCGCTCGGGCCATTCGCAATGATGTCCCTATTGAGCCAGGGTTTGATCATGCTGTGCGTCGTCATAAACTACTGGATGCAGTTCAACGAGCTTCTGATACAGGACAACTGCAAAAGTTAGTTTAGTGCTTTGGGAGAAATAGCAGAGTCAGTTAGTAGAACATAACAAGCGAAAATGTTGTTTTACTGTGATATGTCGAAATTACGTACACATCACCTGTCTCAGTGCGTTTATTAGGCTTCACATGATTATACTACGCCAGCATTTCTTGGTACGGGGATGTTTTTGTGATCTTCGTATATTGCTTTAAGCTTTCCCAGGATATCTGGTGGCATAGGTGTCACGCTTGGTTGTGGATCGACATGAAGAGCAATCACGTCCGTAGTTGCCACCACCGTATCTTCATCACCAATGAGCATTTCGTGGAACAAGTGCATCCGTTTGTCATCAAAATTTAGAAGTTGAGTGCTAACATTTAGAGGGGTTCCCTCTTTGACTTCCCGAAGGTAGTTAATGTGTGCTTCAACTGTGTAAAGTGAACAACCAGTATGAACACGATATGCTTCGCCGCCCCCCCACATGGTTTTGGAATTCCTCAGTGGCGAATCCAAAAGTTAAGACGTAGTACGCTTCGGTCATATGCTCATTGTAGTCAATCCATTCAGGTTTAACTATGTCATTATAGATTCGCAGGTGGGGACTCAAGGTTGATCCTTTCTTTCTGGTAGCTCTTGTGTCTTTAGGATAGATAGCTTCTAAAGTTAAACTCGCAAAACTTTGTGACTGGGAAAATTGTAGTATTTGCCATTGCTGATAATTCACACTTGGGTCATGAAATTTAGATTGAGTTATTTCGGTGCTAGGTACCAGTTATTACTTAAACACACGCCCATGAGGGCACCGTATTTTCAATAGTTTTTAGTTGGGCTAAACTCTTTCTGTAATTTGGGAATGAAGCCTCAAGTTCTTTCCAGAATTTTGTCGAGTGATTCAATACCTTTAGATGCACAAGTTCATGATGCAGTACATAGTCAACTACTTCGGATGGCATTAATATAAGATTGCGATTTAGGTTGATATTTCTCTTAATGGAACAACTTCCCCAGCAAGTCTTTTGACGCTTGATTTTCACTACGTTGTATGAAAGTTTCAGTTTAATGGATATCTCATGAAGATGTCGTGGTAGGTAGTCAAATGCCTTTCTTTGAAGCCATTGCTGAAGAATGTTTGGTACCCAAAAGGGGTCATCAGCTTTTTGTGGAACATACAGTGTTGTTGATGTTTCACTCAGGGCGTTTGAATCGTTAGTGTCGATTTGTTTGTAGACTATCTTCCATGAAGTTCTAGTGGCTGGGAGTGCTATTGATGTCGGGTTAAGTGTTGTACGCGCTTTCTTGATTTCTGTGAGACGTTCTTTGATTTTAAGTTTGTTTCTAATTATGGCTTCAAGTACCCAATTGTGGTTATACGATTGGGGAATGATAATTTCAAATCCGTTTCTGACGGAGAATTTGAAAATCAAGCGTTTTGCTCTGTTGCTGTATCTAGGTGAAAGGAACTTAATATCCTCTACTTCTAATCCTAATAACTCAAGAATTGAATCTTGGATTGCCAAAAATAGTTCCTTCTGACAAGAGTCAGGCACTTTTCCTTGCATACAAAGCACAGTGTCGTAACGGTTTGTTATCAGTGAAGTACATTAAACCGCCTAATCCATTCGGCAGTGTGGGTTCTATTAGAGAACATCCAAGTTCGGTCAGTCGAGATAATATAGCTTCTTCAGTGTACAAATGGAAAATGCGATCGACTCCATATTCTCCATCGTGAACATTGACGATCCCTGATCCCACTTTGAAAACCAATTGTAATACCCCGTCAGGACGAAGTACTCGTATAAGTTCGGGGATCGTGATATTAAAGAGAAGCGATGGCGTGATATGCTGAATCACAGCATTGCACATAATAAAATCAAATGAATCGGATTGATACGTTAACGGTGTTCCTAAATCGGCTACTGAGAGATACGGACTAAGTTCGGGGTGTAATTTGACAGCAACTTGGATATTTTCTTCAACTGCATCAAATCCGGAGACTTCGTAGCCATTGTTCCGCAAACGTGCTAAATCAAGAGCCCCAGGACCACATCCTGCATCGAGACCAACATTCCCTGAGGCTAATGAAGTGAGAAAAGCAGTCAAAGATTCATCTCCCAGTAAGGCCGGATGTGATGGATTTGCAAATCCATGTTCAGAGAATTGAGACTTAAAATCTGCGTAATGTTGGGAGCGTTCCCGATAGAAGTCCAATGATTCCGGTTCGAGTGTAGTCATGACCACCTTCTTCCTAATATCTGATTGTGACGTAGACCTAGTGATATTAAGCCAACTACAACAAGTTGCTCACAGTACTTGTTGTAGTTGACTCAATATCACTGAAAAGTTCGTGCTATGTCAGTTTTTATCTTAAATCAAGAATGCTTTAGGGTATCCATGTTTTCCAGATGCTTTCGTTGGCGTCTTTCCATGTTTGTGCGGCTTCCAGATCGGTCTTGCCTTCATCGGTTTTCAATATAACCATTTCCGTTTGCTGGTTGTTGGTTAGTTGGAAATTATTCAGGAATTGATTAGCCGCAGGCATACCATCTGCTAGTCCTGGCCATGTTAATTTTTTGACTTTATCAATCATGTATCCACAGTCAAACTTCTCACTTACTGGATAGCAATCGCTATGTGCAGGCAGTTCGATTGGGACTAGATCGTACTTAACTGGTGCCCAGTGAGGGGTCCAGATCACAAGGAGTATTGGTTCTCCTCGTTTATGGGCAGCATCAAGTTCTGCGAAGCTTGCTGCCTCTGATCCGGAGAATACTACCTCAAAGTTAATCCCCAGTGCAGCTAGCCTCTCTTCGTTTCGATAGTCCCATCCTGGAGTAAAGTCTAAGAATCTTCCCTTAGGGCTCGTGTCAGCGGTTGCAAATAAAGCGGCATATTGATTTAGGTCTGCGTAATTCTTTAAGTCTGGAGCGACCGCTTCAATACCCCGTTCAGCGTCTCCTTCAATGACATATCGAGGAACATACATGTGACTCGTTCCAAGAATGCCGGCATCACCCTGACTTGTTACTTTACCTGTGTCGACGTACTCTTCGAGGAGAGCAGCACTAAAACTCGGCCAGTTGCAACACACCCAATGCATTTCACCAGTAGCGAGTCCTTCAAAAAGTTGAGCAGAATCAGCAGGGGCAAACTTCGTTTCCACTGTGTATCCCATCTCGTCTTCGAGGATTAATTTTGCCAAGGCTGTTGTGACGAGATTGCCATCCCAATCTTGGTCTACTAAAATGACGGGCCCTTTAGGCTCAGGCGTGGGTATAGATGTAGCGGGTGAGACAGTTACTTCTTCAGTTGTACATCCTAAAGCTACAATTACGAGAATTGCAGTTAAGCTTGCGAGGAATAATGGTATCAATTTTTTCATAATAAATCTCCTTCTATTAAATGAACAGAGAGCCGGGAGAACTGGATAGGGCTTATCTTACCGTATCTCTGAAAAAAAGCCAGCAGTGATCACACATTCACCTCCTTTCGGCCAAGGCTTTTTTGAGGTTGTGTAAGTCGGTCAAGAATTATGGCAATGAAAACTATACCGAATCCACTGACTAACCCATCGCCCATGCGAAGATATAGAGTAGCAACGTAAACTTCTTGGCCCAAACCACCTCCACCTACAAGACCTCCGACTATGACCATAGCCAAAGTCATCATTACGCATTGGTTAACCCCAACCATAATTGTAGGTCTGGCTAACGGGATCTGGATTTGCCGTAGGATCTGCCACCGTGTCGCTCCAAATGACTTAGCTGTTTCAACAAATTCGGAAGAGACCAATCTGATGCCAAGATCCGTCATCCGTATGGCCGGAGGCATGGCGTATATCACCGTTGCTATGATACTGGAGACGGGGCCCGAACTCCATAACATAATCACAGGTATTAGATATACGAAAACGGGCATAGTTTGCATGATATCTAATATTGGTTTTAGCCAAGATGCTAGTAGTTTGCTTTGAGATGTAAGTATGCCCATACTAATACCGACAACTGTTGCAAGAACTACCGCAGTTAGAACTTGGCTGAGCGTCTCCATAGCTTCCTCCCATATGCCAGTAATGGATAGAAATAAAGACCCAGAGAAAGTCAGAATAGCGACCCCTTTACCCCTTCGGGCATACGCGATCCCTACGGTGGCAATGAAAAACAACCACCAGGGTGTGATGGTGAGAAGATTATCTATAGGACCCAATGCAAATTCGCGTATGATGCTGTCTCGGAGCCAGCTAGTGATGAAATACAGGTTGACGGTTGCCCAGCCGACAGCGTCGTTGACTACGTTAGCAAAGCTGAAGTGCCAGGCGAGTGGTAGCTCTCCTAGAGAAAATACCTTGGAGAATCCGGTAATAAACAGAGTGACGAGCACGAATCCAAATAGGCGAGTGCGCGTCGTTTCAGTAAGCATAGTCAACTTTTTCGGTAGCATTTTAGAAACCGATGAGAGCACAAAGGAAAATCTCGGTGACATAAGAGAAGAAAATCTAATTTTGTTACGAGCGGTTACTGCATAGCTGATTCTATCAAGCAAAACTGCTAAAACTACTATGGCTAGTCCTGCTTCCAATCCGGTTCCAGTGTTGATTGTACGTAAGGCATACCAAACGTCTCTTCCCAACCCGTCAGATCCCACAACAGCAGTGATGATAACCATCGCGAGTGCCATCATTATCGTTTGGTTAACTCCCATCATGATTGAGGGTTTTGCCAAAGGAATTTGAACATGAAATAGCGTTTGGAGACGTGTTGCTCCATGAGAGTAGGCTGTTTCGAGAGGCCCTATCGGAACACCTCTGATCCCTAAATTTGTAAGTCGGATTGATGGAGGAATTGAATAAATTACAGTGAGAGCAATGGATACTGCGCTGCCGACACCGAATAATACCAGTGCAGGTATTAGGTATACAAACGAGGGCATTACTTGCATGACATCTAATAATGGTCTGATTACCCTGTCGGCCCGATTGTATAGAGCGACCACGATGCCTAGTGGAATGCCAATACTAAGTGACAATGCTACAGAAGTGAGAATAAGACTGGCAGTGATAAGCAAAGAAGTCCAGAGCCCAGTTAAGGTGACAAAAATGAGGCTTCCAAGGCAGAATCCAGCCAGTTTGAATCCTGAAAACTTAGCTGCTACAGCACAAATGATAAAAACTACCGTTATCCAGGGCATTCCAATCAGTCCAACTTCAATCCCTGAAACGATCAGATTTATGCCTTCAGCGACTGGATCCGTTAGCCAAGAAATGCTTTCTCCTGCTTTGCGTAGCGCTTCGCCTGTTTCATTGATAACCTGTTTTTCAATGAAGTAGGGAAAAGAAGCACCCTGGAATTGAGTGGCTGTTTTAAAAAGTGCGTAAGCGATCGTGTATCCGATAATCACGAGAAGGCACAGCAAGGGTGTTTTTATTCGAGATATCAAGGTAATTAGATTATGTCGTTGATTATACAAATATGATACTTTCTTGTTGGGCTTTAGTCTGAAATTAAAGCAGAAATTACATCATCTTTGGTTATGATCCCTGTTAATTGATCATTACTGTCCAGAACAGCGATATGAGAGCCTTCACTGCCAATCTGTCTCAAGACCTCGTCCAGGAAAACGTCTTCGTTGCAAGAATTCGTGGAAAGTTTTGAGAAGGGGGTCGGTGATTGGGCGATTGCTATGAGATTGTTTGAATCGATGGTTCCTAGGAATTTGTCGTCTTCATTGACTATCCCAAAAGTGGTTCGCGCAGAGGAAACAGAGGGATCGTGGTGAAAGTCCTTTAACTCATTAATAGATATGGTAGGTATGGGGCGAGCTACTGATCTAGCTTTCAGGACTCTTGACCGCGGGACATCATTGACAAAATCACGAACATATTCATCAATTGGGTGCATGATGACTTCAGAGGGTGTTCCCACTTGGATGAATCTACCGTCTTTCATGATGGCGACGCGATCCCCGATCCTGGCTGCCTCAGTAATATCGTGAGTGATGAAAACGATGGTTTTCTTCACTTGTTTTTGAAGATTTAGGAGCTCGTTTTGCATGTCTCGTCGTATCAATGGATCTAACGCACTGAAAGGCTCATCAAACAGTAGGATTTCAGGGTCCACTGCGAGGGCTCTTGCAAGCCCTACTCTTTGTTGCATTCCTCCGCTCAGTTCGTCTGGAAAGTTGTGCTCCCAACCGAGTAATCCAACGAGTTCAATAACTTCCATTGCTCGGGACAATCTGATTGGCCGGTTAATACCTTGAATTTCCAACCCATAAGCAACGTTATCCAGCACATTTTTGTGCGGGAAATTACCAAAATGCTGAAATACCATTGCGACCTTATGTCGACGGAATTCTCGTAAAGCAAGAGAACTCATGTTTCCAATTTCGTCACCGTCAACCCAGACCTCCCCACTAGTGGGGTCAACGAGCCTACTTAAACAGCGTATCAGAGTGGATTTGCCACTTCCAGAAAGTCCCATTATCACAAAGGTCTCTCCTTCAGCTACCGAGAAAGAAACATCTTGAACCGCAATGACATTGCCAGACTCGGCCATCAGTGTCCCTTTATCTGAGTGGATGTCCAGTTTGTTTAGAAGACTGTGTTCATCTGGCCCAAAAACCTTCCATATATTTAGACAGGTAATTTTTTGTGTTGTGTTTGAATCATTCATATTTCACTGACCTTGATTCTAAGATCATTGCTTCTGTATCCGGAGCAAGTACTAGTTTGGTTATTCCCATGATCGGAGCATCGTGTGTGATAGTTTTTCAGGAGTTATGACTACATGATATGGCAGGAATGTTTCGATAAGTACTCTAATTGCATAGTTTCATAAGGATGTCACAAGGATGTCACAAGGATGTCACAATGATGTTACAAAAATGTTAACTTGGAAAAGAAATATGTATTTAGTTAAATGTTTATTCAGGTAGGGTGTAACAATCCATTATTTGCGATGTGGAAGCCTGAGGCAGGTTATAATTTGGCATATAACAGACAGGGGAAATTTCATTCTATCTTATAGTAAACAACATAAATGGCTATACCTAATTGCCTTTCCGGTTGGGCATGGGGCAGTCGACTGGGGCGGTGGGGCATTATGGTTACTGGCACCAGCAATGGCGATATCAATGGGACTGACTCCGGTTCAAGTGGGCATACTTTTTGCAGCGAGGCAGCTAGGTTCTGGTTTGTCTCAACTTCCTGCAGGGTTTATTGGAGATCATCTGAGGAGAAGAGGTCGGTTCTTACTTGCAACATTTTGGTGGGTGTCCGTGGCCCAACTGGCAGCTTCGGGATCGGCGAATTACTGGGTTGTAGTAGGGTTTTTAACTCTTGCAAGTGCTGGTGCAGGGGCGTGGCATCCGGTCGCGATGGGGGTGATGACGCAGTGGATGCCGGGTAGAAAGGCATTTGTCTTAGGAATGCATTTGATGGGAGGTACTGTTGCTGAAATAACTGCTCCATTGTTGGTCGGGGTCTTGCTTATGCACCTCAGTTGGAACCAGGCACTTGTGATTAATACGATACCAACTATCATTTTAGGTTTGGTTTTCATAAAGCTGGCACCAATGGTCATAGCTCCTCCCCAGTTTCTTGGCGGGAGGGTAGATATCAGATGGTTGGTGAAAGCTATGCTACAACCAGGAAGCTTGGCTGTATTGCTCGCCATTACTCTTCATAACATGTCTCTCATTGCATTTTTGAGTATGGCTCCATTGTACTTTCAAGAGGTTCTTGGTTTCTCGTCAAGCCTAACAGGCTTAGGGGTTTCATTGTTTTTGATTGGTGGAGCGGCAATATCTCCTTTTGTTGGATATATTTCAGACAAAATCGGGAGAAAGCTCATGGCAACAGGGGGATTGATAGGAGGAGGGGTTTGTGCTTGGTTCATAACTTTGGCATCGGGTAATGTCGCTATATTTCCATTGCTTATTATTACTGGGATACTAATGTTATCGGTTCGTTCAGTCATCATTGCTATGGCTTTAGAAAAAGTTGGGCATCGGGAATCAACGGTACTGGGTCTGATTTCATCGGTAGGGGAAGGGGTTGCTGCTTTAGGTGCTGTTTTGGCGGGGATAATGGGAGGTATAAACTTGGCTTTTGCCGTGATATTGGCTGCTATTTTGTCCGTAATCGCAGGAATGGTTATATGGCCAGTGACCTCGAAGAGGTGACTGAGCATATGTAGAGTATGAGAACCGTGCTTCAGAATGAAATGGAGTAGATATGATCTATATTGCTATTCCAGCAATGCCTGCAACGATTAAAGCAACAGAAACGACTTTCAGGAAAACAGTGTTTAGAGATACTTGTTCACCCAGCGATCCCTGCCAGATGAAAGTTATGGCAGTGCTGTAGAGGATAACGAACAAAGATCTCGTTCCCATAAGAGCTATCACTAGCGATGCGGGTCCTTCTGATAACGCCCACAGCAGTAGTAAAAAAGCTACGTTTGCCGTAATGAATTCGTTAACCCCAACGAAGATTAATGCTGGACTCCGATTGATGAAGAACCCTTGAACCTCCTTCCAAGACGGGGAGCGAAGTGCAAATATGAGAAACACTCCACCCAATCCGAGCATTCGAAGGGCATGGGTGTACAGGATAGGGAGTTCATCCAGTACATATTTCCCGATGATAGTAGAGATTCCAGCAGCTAAGGCCGAGAACATCAGAAGGTAGAAAGATTTATGTAGGAAAATTGTTCTAACATCTCTGACGTGCAGCGAAATAATGATACTGCCACCCACTGTTAATACGATGCCTGCCCATTGCATGTGGGATATGTGTTCACCGAGGAAGACCATGGAGAGGAGTGCTGCAAAAATGGGAGAGGACTGTGTTACTGGTATTGTTCTCGATACCTCTTGGGTAAATAGCACTCTAATCATTATGGTGCCACTGATACCCCACAATGCTCCAGAAACCAGTGCTGCAGTTGTGGTCTCTACCGTTACTGTTCCAGGTATGCCAGCAATAATGAATGACAGGATACCTGATAGTGTTCCAACCATCCCTATGAGAAGAGGGTAGGTGAGGGGGTGCTTTACATATCGGTGGATGACAGTCTTATCCGATATGTTGGCTATCGATATGACTGCTGCAGCAAGGAGTGCGAGTATAACCCACGACATAGAGGTCCCTTTCAGAACAATGATTGTGTGTGAACCGGTGAGGAGATAGTAAAGTCAGAGACGTTAGCTCTTTTTGGTCGTTTTAGATTCCTCAGACCAAGTAGCGTTCACTTTGGGCATAGTGGATGCACTTTGGGACGATTCGTGCCAAGATGATAGTAACATTGATGTTTGGTCAGATCGCACGCGTGGATGATAGAATAGAGTAAAAATCGAGCGTGAAATCTTATAGTTATTATCTGGAGGTTATTATGACACAGCAGGCCTATACTTGTTTTAAGTGCCAAGGAATTGAGTATAAAACAGGAGAACTGCGGACTACAGGATCTGGTTTGTCTAGGTTTTTCAATATTCAGAATCAGAAATATGCCAGCATTTCCTGTAAGGCGTGTGGCTATACGGAACTATACCGTCGTGATGGGAGTGGCATAGGAAACGTTTTAGATTTCTTTACTAATTAGCAGTTTGTTTTTAGTGACATACTGTTATAACTGTGTGTTCAGTTATGCTAATCGTTAGATTCTTTGTGGTTAGGGGTGAGAAAATGGAACGAGGAAACGGGACCGATTCGGAGGCTATGGAATATAGCCTCCGCTATAATCCTCCGGTGGATATTCGCCTAGCGGAGCAGTACTTAGTAGAGGTCAAAGGCATTTTTGACGAGCTTGGTATCACCTTCGTTCTTAGCTCAGGTAGTTGTCTCGGAGCCGTACGGGATAAGGCACTTATCCCGTGGGATGATGATATTGATTTGGTTTCCATTATAGGGGAAAGCGATCTTACCACCGAAGCCATATATGCAGCACTTGAGGTGTTCCGTGATAAGGGGTTTTATGTGCGGCACAATCCGAGTTGGAACGCATTGTCACATTCATTCATGAAAGATTATGTGAGGATTGATTGGAGTTGTCTCTATCAATTTGAGGAGGCAGTATACTCTTATCCTGGAGTTTCGGTACCCTCGAGATTCTATCTAAATCCTACTCAAATAGCATTCTTGGGGCATCAATTCTTGGTTCCGGATCCTGCTGAGGAGTACCTGCGACTAAAGTATGGGCCTGAATGGATGATTCCCAAGGGACCAGGTAAGTATGAGAAAGATGTCATTGAGAATGTTGAGCAATTGCAGGTCACAAGTGATACCTGCATAATTCAAATCATCGGAATTGATGGAAACCTCGTTGAGAATGCAGTAGTAACCTTGGCTGGGGGTGTTGATTCTTTAACTGACGAAGTTGGTGAAGCACTGGTTATGCTGGGCGGGACGAGTTGGTACGCCTTGACGATTCGCTACCCTGGGCACGAACAGGTTTTGTATATGGAAGAGCTGGAGCCTGATGCAACCTATGTTTACCAAGCAGATTCAGTATCTCGGCAAGAGCTAAGTGCTTCCGGAGAAATAGGTACCTTGGGAAATGTACTAATTCGTAAGTAGCCTGCTGAAGACTTCCACCTGTATCAGTTACGACTCAAAACCCTGGAAGCATGGGACGAGGCTAATCGAATGCAGGAAGCTATCTATGCCAATTCTTGGAGCAATTGATGTCCCCTGATTCTTTATGGCGACTAAGACTGAAGTACGAACACTCGAGGGGGCATTGTGATCTTTGTGGGAGGCTTGGTACTGTTGGAGAGGATATAAAATTGCAGCCACCTCCAGAAAGCGATTCCTCATGGGAGGAAGAGCGGGGAATCCCGTATATGTTGCGGTGTGCTGATCCTGTAGCGTGTCGCCAACGGAGGGTAGTTATTCAATGAGGGTGTTTATCTAAATGGCCCCACGTTATAGGGCATCTCCGTCAGGGCCCCTTGAGAATTTATCCACTTCTCCTCCCGTCGGAAACTTGCGCAGGATTGTAGCCTATTTTTTCCCTTATGCAGGCAAGTCAGGATTTATTCTCATTTGCATATTTGGGAGCTCTGTATTCGGACTTATATCTCCTCTGCTCATTCGAAATATTATTGATCAGGCAATCCCTGACCAGGATATGTATCTTTTGAGCTTTTTGGCTTTAGCAATGCTCGGATCTTCTCTTGCATCTGGATTGATTAGCGTTGCACAAAATTACCTGAGCAATCTTATAGGTCAGGGTGTGATGTATGACGTTCGGGATCAACTTTATACCCACCTTCAGGGGCTACATCTAGGATTTTTTGTAAATTCTCGAGCAGGTGAGACAATATCTCGTCTTAACAGCGACGTGGCAGGCATACAAAATGTCGTTACCGGTACTTTTGTTAATATACTTGCCCAAGCTATAACTCTTATTAGTACTGTGGTGATGATTTTTTATCTGAGTTGGCCACTTGCGTTTGTATCCGTCCTGATACTCCCACTGTTTGTTATTCCCGCTCGGAGAGTTGGAAGAATACGGCGATCCCTTACATCGGAGACCCAACAAGAACGAGCGGATCTCACCCAGATCCTGCAAGAGACGTTAAGCGTTGGAGGGTATGTCTTGATGAAAGCTTTTGGCCGGGAATCAACCGAGCGTGAAAAATTTCGTCAGAAGAACTTCTCGGTGATGAAGCTTCAGATACGACAGGCTTTGGTTGGTCGATGGTATTTTATGATAGTCGGTCTTTTTGGAACATTGGGCCCAGCTTTAGTCTATTGGATGGGGGGGGCACTTGTACTTCGCGACGCAATGACACTAGGAACCGTTGTGGCATTTGTTGCCTATTTGGCCCGCCTTTACGGTCCGGCATCATCTCTTGCAGGTGTGCATGTCGAGGTGACAACGTCAATGGCTTTGTTTGAAAGAATCTTTCAATATTTGGACATCAATTCTGAGATAACCGATTGCACGGACGCTACGGTTATAGGCACGACACAAGGGAAGGTCGAATTTCGGGATGTATCCTTCTACTATCGTTCCGGTTATCCGGTCTTGGAAAATGTCTCCTTTGTAGCTAATCCAGGAGGAATGATCGCCTTAGTGGGTCCTAGCGGAGCTGGGAAAACAACGTTGACATATTTACTTCCACGATTCTATGACCCGACCGCTGGAGCGATTCTGCTTGATGGTATAGATCTCAAGGAGCTTGAAATGATGTCTTTGAGAAAACAAATTGGTGTGGTAACTCAGGACTCGTTCGTCTATCACGATTCTGTACGACAGAATCTTTTGTATGCAAATCCCTTGGCTACCGAGGATGAGATAATATCTGCTTGTAAGGATGCTCAGTTTTACGAAACTGTTGCTGCAATGCCTTGGGGATTGGAGACGATTGTTGGTGAAAATGGTTATCGATTGTCTGGAGGTGAACGCCAGCGCCTCGCAATTGCGAGAGTCATTCTGTCTGATACACGGGTTGTGATTTTGGATGAGGCGACCTCATCACTAGACTCGGTTTCGGAGAAGTTGATACAGCAAGCTTTAGAGCCTCTTTTGGTAGATCGAACGGTTATTGCTGTTGCGCATCGTCTCTCTACGATACGTAAGGCGCACCAAATCCTCGTGCTTGATCATGGAAGGATAGTTGAGAGTGGAACACATCCAGAGTTGATGGAAAATAGTGCGCTCTATGCGCAACTGTATAAAACGCAAATGGATTTCGAGACAGTAGTGGACACTGATAGATGGGCCTAGTGGTAGAACGACTAGGCCCTTTGAGATAGGCATTTTAGGTAGCATGGATCTGGGGAGCGCTGTTTTTCAGGTATAATGTCAAAATCCGATTTACGAGGTCGATTGGATTTACTTACGAGTGGAGGTTAAAAGCTATGAATACTGTGAAGGATTTGCTGAAATCTGGAAAGACGGTAATCGGTGCTACAGCATCACCTTCTAGTGATACCGCTATGTTGGCAGATTCTGGGCTTGATTTCTTGCTCTTTGATACCCAGCATTCGACAGTTGAGGTCAAGCAGTTGTATCCATCTGTTGAGGCTATGCGTGGCAAGAAGGCTACCCCGGTAGTCCGGGTTAGTGCCAACAGAGCAGACTTAATCTGCTTTGCGCTTGATGCTGGTGCTAGAGGCATCATTGTGCCCATGGTCAATACAAAAGAGCAGGCTGAAGCTATGGTACGGTCATGTAAATATTTCCCTTTGGGGGATCGCAGTAATTCTGGCATTCGTGGTGACTGGGGGGAGAGTGAAAACTATCGGGCTTACCTTGATCGAGTGAACGATGAGGTGCTTATCATTCCAATGATTGAGACGCTTGAGGCTATAGATAAAATTGATGAGATTCTGAGCGTTTCAGGGATAGATGTACTCTTGATCGGGCCTTCTGATTTGTCTATACAGCTTGGGGTTCCACTTGATTATGCCTCAGATACTTACCAGCAGGGATTAGATAAAATAGCAGGGGCGTGTAAGCTCCACGGCGTAGTACCTGGTATGTATTTCATTCCTCCATCTATGGATCCGAATTTCTTTGTGGATAAAGGCTTTAAGTTTTTCACTGTTCCATGGTCAGGTTGGGCGACACAGGGTATTCAAAACGGATTAGCTGGGATAACTAAGTAAAATACTTAAAGGAACACGATGAACGGTCTATTTTGGATAATTCTCTTAGCACTGATAGTGGATTTCGGAGTCAAGTCTTGTGCGACCCTTCTCAATCTTCGCTCTTTGACCCCAGAGCCTCCTTTTGGATTGGATGATATTTATGAACCGGAAGAGTATCAAAAATCACAAGAATATATACGGATGCAATCCCAATTTGGTATAACGATGAGTGCTTTGAAATTGGGTGGGTTGTTGGTGTTTTGGTTTGCAGGAGGCTTCAACTACGTTGATCAGATAGTACGCCTAATAGGCTGGAACGAGATAAGCAACGGCATTCTATTTTTCGGAATATTTGTGGTGTTTGGAGCAATCATTAATATACCTGCTGATCTTTATGCCACGTTTGTTATCGAAGAGAGATTTGGATTCAATAAAACGACCTATAAAACCTTCTTCTTTGATACCTTCAAGAGTATCATTCTTTCCTCCATTATTGGTATTCCTATTTTGAGTGGTATTTTGTTTTTCTTTGACTATACGGGCGCGTTCTCGTGGGTTTATGCATGGGTATTCGCTGCCGTAATAACGCTGGTTATTTCTGTGATAGGCCCAATATGGATTATGCCGGTTTTCAACAGATTTACACCTTTGGAGCCAGGAGGATTGCGGGAGTCGATTGTAATATATGCTAGGGGTGTGAATTTCACCTACGGGAATATATATGTCATTGATGGATCAAAAAGGAGCTCCCATTCCAATGCTTTTTTCACTGGGTTTGGTAAGACCAAACGCATAGCGCTTTTTGATACTCTTATTGAGCAATTAAATAAAGACGAAATAATCTCAGTTATCGCCCATGAAATTGGCCACAATAAAAAGGGACACATGATCTCAGGCATGAGTTTGGGCATTCTTCATGTTGGGGTGTTGCTGTTTTTATTCTCTCTGGTGATGGAATGGCACGTGCTTTTTGATGCGTTCTTTATGGATGAAACATCGATATACGCGAGTTTAATGTTTTTTGGATGTATGTTGACACCTATAGAACTCATTCTCTCGCCCGCCATGCAGTACATTTCAAGGCGGAACGAATTTCAAGCAGATCAATGGGCAGTTGCAACAACTCGTGATAGGGAGAATTTGGAATCAGGTTTGAAAAAATTGGCAGCGAAAAATCTTGCTAACCTTTCTCCTAACTCATTCTTCGTGATACTTAACTATTCTCATCCACCTTTATTACGCAGATTGCAGGCCATACGACGCTCGGGTGATTAACACTAGGGATTCTTGAAAATCTAATCAATTAAAAACGATGATCATCATGGAATATGTGGTGATCTGTCAAAACTGCAAAGTTGATCAGGTGCAGCGGGTGCGTATGGCTGCTTTGTTTGGTGTCGCGATGATGTTTGTACTTGGATCGACAGCCATATATTCAAATGCCCAGGGTTATACAATGGGTGCAATAATCCTCGTTCCGTTGACGATCATGAATTGTCTGGGTCTAATCTGTCCAGTGCATTTGGAAGACAACGGGTAGACTAAGTCTGAGAAAATTTAGTGTGCGGCAGCACCGTTAGCCAATTAAGACGGTTACAAGGTTAGCAGTCAACGTATACTTAGGGAACATATCGGGGCAATTTTGTCTTCTTGCACGCTGCTTTATCTCTTTGGACTCGGGGGGGATCGTTCTTTCGACTTCAACGCCCATAGGGTTCTCCCTTTGCCCTGACTTCGAATATTTCACTGCAGAAGGTATTATGGAGTTTCCTCGATCTCGTTCTTGAAGATCGTAAGCAGTTCCAGCACATTGAGTACGATATTCTATTTTTTATTCGTGATGTTTCCATTAGCTAGGTGCGATTTTTATAAATATCTGATGTTGAGGTTATCAACCTTCGTCGTTTTTGTATAGAATTTGGGCACCAGTGAACGGTATATACCTGTGGTGGGTTTTTCTTTTAAGTCAATCAGCTATATAATCCGCCTACTTGTCATGAATTATGTTTTTCTGGGCATTGACAGCGCATGAACATACCGGTTCAGGAGTAAGTAACAGCGTATAAAAGGGGGTTATAAATGACACAGGATTTCGTAACGAATCAGGAAGTAATACAGGCTGCTCATCGTAATATGGATGCAGGGGCTTGGGACTATTTGTCAGGAGGGTCGGAGTCGGAAACCACTATGAGACGTAATCGTCTTGCATTCGATCAGATAGCGTTTCGTCCCAGAATTCTTGTAGATGTCTCTGATATTGATACGACAAGTACATTTCTCGGCCATGATATGAGGATTCCAGTTATGTTGGCTCCAGTTGGTTCACAGCAAGTATTCACGCCTGAGGGTGGTGCTGCCGCCACGAAAGCTGCTGCTGAGTTTGGAGTGTTGGACGTTGTCAGTTCTGTGACCGAACCAAGTTTGGAAGATATAGCTTCAGCTGCTGACAATCCCAAGATATTCCAGCTGTACTTGACAGGCGATTGGGCTTGGACTGAAGAGATGATAGCAAGAATTAAGGCTGCTGGGTACAACGGGCTGTGTATCACAGTTGATACGGCACGTCCTAGTCGCAGAGATAGGACTATATTATCTCGATGGAGTCCTCGGGCAAATTTCCAAGCCACAACGGTTCGAACGAGTTATCAGGTGTCCGGTGGCAGAACAGGGGGTAACGCTTCAGCGGTGACTTGGGACAAAATTAACCGTATCAAGGAATTAGTAGGTTTGCCGTTCATGTTGAAGGGCATTGCAACAGCTGACGACGCAAAGTTAGCTGTTGAACACGGAGTGGATGTTGTCTGGATTTCCAATCATGGTGGCCGCCAATTAGATCACGGATTGGGTACAATGGAAATGCTTGAGGAGATAGTGGATGCAGTAGCAGGGAAAGCAGAGATCGTCCTTGATGGGGGCATCCAGCGCGGTAGCGATATCCTGAAAGCAATAGCGCTTGGTGCAAATGCAACCGCAATAGGGAAACTTCAGTCTTGGGGGCTCGGAGCTGCAGGTGTATCTGGGCTGGTTCGTGCCTTGGAAATTTTGGAAGACGAACTTATTGTGGCCATGAGTCTGCTCGGTGTTACATCACTCGGGCAAGCATCCCCGTCCTATATAGCAAAAACTCATACTGTCACACAGCCGCATGAGATGAGTTCTTGGGTTAACATGCCCGAAAGTAGGATACTCTAGATACCTCGAGCAGTAATGGTGGGTGAGGAGATTTGTCTGCTCACCCTGTTTGAGATTGCCTTGCAAAGCGTGCGGGTTGACGCTGGCTCCAAGAGTTCCTTGGTCTTCCAGTGGGCTGATTGTTGTTTCGCTGTGCATCACGACGGTTTTCAGTGTTCGACTTATTTTTTGGAACGCTATGAGTGTTTGCCTGTTGGTTCGTTCCTACAATGATTGGCTTGAAAGTTCCGTAATCAAAGTCAGATAGCTGTATCTGTGGGATGGTTGATCCAAGTACTGACTGGATTCTTTTGATCATGCTGCGATCATCTGGGGTAACTAAAGTGAACGCTTCCCCAACATTCCCCGCACGTCCAGTCCGTCCGATTCGATGGATATAGGCGTCGACAGTGCCTGGCATATCGAAGTTGATAACATGTGTGATTTCAGACACATCAATGCCCCGAGATGCTACGTCTGTTGCGACGAGTATGTCGAACCTTCCTGTACGAAAACCGTGCAGTGCCTGATCTCTCTTGTTTTGGGACATATTGCCTTGTAATGCTACTACCCGATGTGACTTCAAGAGTTGCTCGGCTAATCGCTTGGCTCGATGCTTCGTCCGAGTAAATATCAACACTCTGCCCGTAGCGGTGCGATTTAGGATTGCATCAAGTATCGGCTTTTTAAGGTTTTCGACTGATGGGTAGAGAGTATGGGTTACGGTTGGTGCGGGTGCTATCAGGCCTATCTCGACAGTGGCAGGGTTTTTGAGCATCTCTGATGACAATTTCCGGATTTCGTCAGGCATAGTGGCAGCGAAAAAGAGGGTTTGGTGTTCTACCGGCAAATATTGGAGAATCTTTTTGACTTCAGGGAGGAATCCCATATCACACATCGTGTCTGCTTCATCAAGTACCAAGATTTCTACAGCAGAGAGATTAATGGCTCCTGCCATCAATAAATCGAGTAATCGTCCGGGGCATGCTATTGCAAGTTCGGTTTGACTTCGTAAGACCCTGATCTGTGGACCCTTTGCAACACCTCCATAAATGGCGGCACTTCGGACGTTCGTATTGCCTTTCAATTCAATAGCTGCTCGGTGGATCTGCTCAGTTAATTCTCGGGTTGGGGACAATACAAGAGCCCGAATTTTACCAGGTTTACGTGTATTGAGTTTCTCTAGAATCGGCAGGAGGAAACTTGCAGTTTTTCCAGTCCCTGTTTGCGCTGTACCGAGTACATCGCGTCCTTGGAGAGCTAATGGGATTGTTTGTTCTTGGATCGGGGTTGGTTCAGAATAACCTGCTGTCTTTACAGCATTGAGTAACATGGGGGATAAATCTAATTCGGTAAAATTCAGTGCATGCTCCTTGGCGTCATTGAGCCAAGCAAAAGTCTTAGCTCGATGTAGTAATTCAGCCGATCGAACTAATACTGAAATGGTACTACATCGATAACTGTACTTAGATTATACCATTGTTCGCGCGTTACGTCGAATTTCGTTAATTGTTGTTGTTTCTGATCTAAAGTTCGAAGTAAATACTTGTGTCCGCTACTGACCAAGCTACGTGCGCGACGCGGGAGGATGAATAGATTCGTGGTGCAATGGCCTTGTTTTAGTTTGCTGTGTTTTCTTTGGTAGTAAAAAGCCCAGTCCAATGGTAGCTGCCATCACGCCCATAAATATGACTACCACAACCGCTTACGGTATGTCGAGTGCGATATAAGCATTATGAGGGATGGACCACCGAATCCGTTGCAAAGATTCACCCCACAGCGATATGCAGATTTCGTTGCCTGCCCATAGCTGTCCCTGTCAATTAACTCCAATCCTTCACACCGATTGATTCGGTTTCCTTTGCAATGGTTTTGGCTTCAGTTTGGTTTAACCGAACATTACCAACTACTTCACCCTGAGTCGGTAACCGATGCCACTTTTCAGATTTTCCCTCCTACATAATGATGTCTTTAATGGTGCTAATGGGATCCCGATGAATGACCACATGATTGAGAGTACCTTTTCTTGGAATGCTTCGAACGAGGTCTAAACTTGTGGTCATCCACTTACAGAAGTCAGTGGGATTGGAGATAAGGTGATAGGTAATCCAGTGGTTCTGGTTTTCCGATTGTTATGTGGGGGACTGTTGGTCTTCGTTCGTACTTATTGTCGAAACTGTTTAGCTGCTGTTCAGATTTTTTGATAAGGTTTTGAAGTGTGTCGTTACTAGTGTTGACTCGTTCTAAGTCTAGTTTGATACGGGGGCTAGAGGTAACTATTTCATTTAGTGTATGTTTAAGTATGGGGATTTGGGTGATGACGACGTTACTTAAAAATTGCATGGGCATATGTAGTTGGGATTGCGTTTGTTCATTTTGCATCTAAAATGTTTCAAAGTGTTTGCTGTTGGGATAACTGGGTTATCGTTGTAGCGATCAATTATTCTTCAAACAACACGAATATCCGGCCCTCAGCTTGCATTGGATCAGGTCTGTAGACGTATGAGTGTTTTTGGGTAAGAATTTCTTCATAAAGTACCTCTTCGTGCGTTTCATAACTGATAACCAGAGAATCAAAAACTCCAGTGTCTTTTGTCCCTATAGCTGGCATTGGAGGCGAATAGTTGCGCCGCTCGAGATAGAGGTCTGTGTATCCGGTTTTGTTGGTCTCAAAAACACCTAACCCAACTAATCGTACCTTCGCTTTATGGACTGGTAGCCCATTGATATTCAGAATACGGATTCGAGCAGTCTTTGCAGGGAATACTCTCAAAAACCGTCTCAGCCTTTCAGGAAAATTTGGTTTGGTTTCAACTGGGATGTTCTTGACAACGTCCTTGGCATAGCCGTGCTGCTTCGGCGTTTGCCATTCAGGGCCATATTTTATTTGGAGATACTCTTCTGGTGGGTTAGGAACGAAGAATTTTTGTTCGAGGAAATCTATCTCCTTCAGTTCGGTGAAAAGTCTTGCAGGAAACCAGATACCTGGCCAGTGATAGACCTGCCCCTCGACAATTCGGAGGAACAGAAGATCTACTCGTAAGTTGTCCTTGGAAAGTGTTGAGAAGATGAGCGCATCTGAATTTTGGGTTTCAGTGTAATAACCGTGCTGTTTAAAAGTATCTATCAGCCGTGGTATGGATCGCTCCGTAAAATCTTCAGAGTCGAGGAGGACCCCGATATCAAGATCATCATCCCACTGGATAAACGCGTTATTCCTCACTGCCCAAGACAGGTCCCTTGACGAAGAAAAAACTTGACTTCGAACGCATCCATAATACTTTTGACTTCAATAAGAAGGCGCTTCGCAACTAAAATATCCATTGGCGGCGTGGTTTTTGTGAGGTGATCCTGAATATCCGCATTGATTGCATCAGATAATGTTGTTTCGTCCATGTGAATCTCCTCGGTTTCTAAAGTGGGCGCTGCCGTCTTCCTGGTCCGCCAGTTCCTTGACGGACATCTTCAGCAGTTTCTTCATCAATCCCTCGTTTCCATTTGCGTTTGAGATCGTCTTGTACCGAAAATGAAAATGCACCTACGGTCTCAATTTCAATATGGATGGAATCACCATCTTGCATTGCTCCAAGCCCTTGATGATTAGTGCCGGTGTACATGAGATCACCTGTTTTGAAGCTTTCGTGTGAACTCACGAATGCTATGGATTCCGCTATGGAGTGCGCCATGTCCGAAGTGTTGAAATCCCCTCGTAATTCACCATTCACTGACAGACGAATCTGCAGATTTTGAGGGTCTGGAACTTCGTCTTTGGTTACAATGACTGGACCTAGGGGGGCGAATGTGGGGAATGACTTTGGAGCCGATATCCCTCGCCATGATTGGAAGGGAGGCGGAGTTGCTCCGGACGGCGGCATCCTTGCGGATACATCAACACCACAGGTGTACCCAAAAACGTGTGCGAAGGCATCATCTGCGTTGATGTCCTGTCCTGCCTTCCCGAAAACAATTACTAGTTCTGCCTCATGGTGAAAAATGTTGGCATCATCATGTGGCAGTACCACGGTACCTTCAGGGCCAAGAATTGCATCAGAGGATTTAAGGAACCCCCACATTGGTGCTGCTGATCTTTGACCAAATTCAGTAAAATTACCACCCATGCATAAAATCTTTTCAGGACGCGGCAGCGGAGCTTCAATACGTACTTCTGTCATGGGTATTGTTGGTCCGGTCTTCTCTGCTACAGACAAAGCTTCCCTGATGTGATCAAAATTCGTAATTAAAGTGTCCATTGCTGAATGGTTGTTTGAGGTCGAGGGCCCGACAATGGTACCGACATCGACAACCCCGGTGTGTGTGAGTATACCCGGGCGCCCATTGTTAAATAGTAAGAGCTTCATTGTCACATCCTTATCACGAGTAAAGTTGTAGTACACTGCTTTATAGTATGCTTTATGCACCACTCTGGGAATTTAATCAAGTTGATTGGTTCTTGGATGGATGCACTTTCGACTGGATAATTTCCGGAAGTATGGGTATTCCTGGATGTATCTTAGGGCTTCACTAACTGGTTAACTGTGGGCAGGATTACGTGCAAAATGTAGTATTGACGCTGAATACAATTCTCTTTACTTGGCAACATTTGTCTCGGAGTAATTTCTATCGGTTGTGGAAGAACGTTCCGATGTGAGAGTTGTTGTATGTCCAGGTAGGAAAGATGAGTTCGAGTATTTCATCATTCCCTAGTCGATTGAGATAGGAGCATATATGAATGCAGTAAGAATTTTACTGGCATTGGTGCTGGCAGTCATGCCAGGTTGTAGCAGTGGTGATAATGTCACTGATAATGTTAAGCTAGATGTTACTATCGAAGTCCCGGTCTTGTTTCCTGATTTTCCGCTTGCTACTCCAACTGAGAAAGGCCTGTCAGCGGTGGTAGCAACTCAGGTGACTCCTGCACTAAGAATTGCATCCTTTACTATATCTTCTGAGTTGTGCAGCAACAGCAGTGGTCCCGATTGCAGGGAGCTACCTTTGGGGGATGACTACTTGGTTACAGATGCTCCTGCCAGAGGATATTTATACTCTTGTAACGCGCCAAATCCCAGTGCACCCGGGGCACGGGAGCGCAAGATTACCTGGATTAATTATTCTGATAAAACCTGGAATTTCCTGGAGAAGCTGTGGTTACCTGCTGGAACCTTTAACCCTGGGATCGGTGCATACTCGGAGAATGTTGTCGGGATAGAGCGGCGTATTGATGTGAATAATCTGCCGCTTGATGAGAAGATAGGGGATTGGCCGATGACGCAGTATCCCATGTTAACTGAGATAGATGGCAATCTTGGTGTACCATTTGCTAAAGATTCGTCGTTTTCCTATATAGCTGATCCTTCTGTTGCTCATTTTCCAACTTGTGTGTCCCTTGGAACGATTGGTGTGACTAAAAATGGAGTTGTGCTCTATAACGCTGCTGACGGCAGAGGGGAAGATGCACTTGCACGAGAAATTTTGGATGTCTTTGGAGGACATCCGGCTATCAATCATTATCATTATCATTATATTCCTGTGCGCCTGGATAGTGAAACGCTCGATGGTGGGCATTCAGGGATTGTGGGATATATAAGTGACGGGTTCCCTATCTATGGGTACAGGGGAGATGGGGGCAGGGAAATGTCTAACGAAGAGCTGGACGAGTGTCATGGCCACGATCATGGATCACTTGGGTACCATTATCATGCGACGATTGAGTATCCCTACACTGTAGGTTGTTACAAAGGAGCTTCAGTTGAAAAATTGTTTGTAAGGTAAGTCACCTAGCAGCGCATAGAATCTAACAGTGTGAAGGGTAGTAGTTAATAAGCCGTCGGCTCTCACTGACTCGCTGATTGTGGAGAGAGCTTATATTCTCATGTGAAGCAAGATACTTTGGGTATGGATTCCGCTATTGGTACCGCCAGGATGGCCCCGGCTATTAGTAGAGTCGTGAAAAGAGGTGTGACATAAAACAATTTGTGAAATCAGCTCCTGTCGTTGTGATTTGTTTTGTGTTAACAACCTTCTCAGGGATAATGGCTGCGGTTATGGGGCTTGCGGGACCCAGCACAAACATACTCTTTGTTGCTTGGTTCTTTGTCCCAGCGCCAGTCTTATTGGGGTTCCTGTTGATTGGACGGGTTTCGAATTTCCTGCGTAAGGCCTCACTGCTTTATATTTCCATGAGTGTCCTTAGTACTGGGCTATTTGCTTTTAACGGTAGGGTGGATCGGTTCGGAAAGTGCTCTGCACCCGAAACCCTGTGAGGACATAGAAGAGTTAGCGGAGTACCCACCCCTAGAGTTGGCAACAAGGGAAGTGTCCTTTACTGCCTCTGATGGAATTCAATTGGAAGGTTGGGTTGCTTTTGGGACTTCAGACACTGCGGTGTTGTTGCTGCACGGCTACAGGTGTGATAAACGGTCAATGCTACTTCGGGCGAGTATGCTTTTCGAAACCGGTATAACTGTTTTTCTTTTTGATTTTCGTAACACTGGCGACAGTGGAGGAGATTTTTCGAGTTTCGGCTATTATGAAAG
>Ga0114996_10001577_pt1 | contig 30578 bp, 30 predicted proteins | sample ArcticOcean_MG_C_4_FD_87039 | JGI IMG/M metagenome (GOLD analysis project Ga0114996, IMG submission 87039) | Marine microbial communities from western Arctic Ocean - ArcticOcean_MG_CB4_134 | ecosystem: Environmental > Aquatic > Marine > Oceanic | place: Arctic Ocean: Canada Basin | collected... | reverse complement strand
TGGGGGGGAACGACGGCAAGATTCTGTTAGAAACGGTCTAGCCACGCTAGGAAGCCATAAATGGGTAGTTATACATGATGCAGCCCGGCCTTGCTTAACCAAGGATTTGATAGAAAACGGAATAGATGAGGCAATAAACTGGGGCTCCGCAGTACCTGCAATTCCATTAACGGACACGATCAAGATAGCATCTAATAACAACCAAGTTGAAAAGACTCTGGACAGGACTAAGCTTCGAGCCGCACAAACTCCTCAAATTTTTCAATTAGAAGATCTCCAGAGTGCCTTCGCAAAGATAAACCAGACAGTCACAGATGAGGCGGAACTGATGGAATTGGCAGGATTTAACGTACATCTTTACGAAGGTTTGTATTCAAATATTAAAATCACTACTGCTAAAGATGTTGCGTTCGTTCACAACATCCTAAGCAACGGGTTGGAGTCGCATCTTTGAGAGTAGGCATAGGATACGATGCTCATAAACTGGCTAGTGGCCGACCCCTTATACTCGGCGGTATCGAAATTTCCAAGGAAAATGGATTGGAGGGGCACAGCGATGGAGATGTCCTCATTCACTCAATTATAGATGCTCTGTTAGGCGCCGCAGCGTTAGGGGATATCGGCCAGCACTTTCCATCAGATGACCCGGCATTAGCCGGCATAAAAAGCACTGTTATGTTAACTAAAGTACAGAAATTACTAGACCTGAAAGGTTGGCGCGCACTCAACATCGATGCTACAATTGTTGCCGAAAAGCCCAGATTGACTCCATATATATGTCTAATGAGAAAAGAAATCGGAGCCTTGTTAGCTATAGAGAGTCAAAGAGTGAGTGTTAAGGCAACTACCACCGACGGATTGGGATTCACAGGAAATCTGAGTGGTGTTACTTGCCATTCAGTAGCACTCATAGAATCAAAAACATGAATTTATACGATACCCTGACTGCGAAAACCAAAGAGCTGACTGCAACAGACGGCTCAATAAAGATGTACGTATGTGGCATCACACCATATGCATCAGCTCATATCGGACATGCGATGAGATCAATTATATTTGATGTGTTGAGAAGGTATCTAGAATACAAAGGCTTCAGTGTTAAGTACGTAGAAAACTTCACCGACATAGATGACAAAATGATAGCCGGCGCTGCGGATATGGGAATAACCGTGCAGGATTTGGCTGAAAAGAACATAGTTGCGTATCTTGACGAAATGGATGCGTTAAATGTGAAAAGAGCTGATATCTACCCAAGGGCAACGGAAGAGATACCAAAAATTCAAGAAATTATAAGTGGGCTAATCGATAAGGACTACGCATACGCGGTTCAGGGCGACGTTTACTACAAGGTCAGAAAGAAAGAAGACTACGGGAAGTTGGGTCACAGAACCCTTGATACAATGCGAGTGGGTGCTCGAATAGAGCCAGGTGAACTAAAAAATGATCCTTTAGACTTCGCTCTTTGGAAGGCTGAAAAACCAGGTGAGCCGTCATGGGACAGTCCGTGGGGTAAGGGACGACCAGGATGGCACATTGAATGTAGTGCTATGCCATTAGCCTATCTCGGAGAAACTCTGGACATACATGGCGGCGGCCAAGATTTAGTGTTCCCGCATCACGAAAATGAAATCGCACAAACAGAGGCGTTCAACAACGGGAAACCTATGGCACAATTCTGGGTCCATAACGGCTTGCTCAGGCTCGGCGAAGATAAGATGAGTAAGTCGCTAGGCAACTTTATAACCGTAAAAGAAGCATTATCAAAATTTTCGACGGACGCATTGAGGCTATTTTTCCTGAGTTCCCATTACAGGAGCCCTTTAAATTACACCAATGACAACGTACTAGCCCAAGAGCGTGCGTTGGAACGAATTAGAACCGCCCTAGCAGGGTCATCCGGCAGTGGAACCTTATTAACCACTGCAACATACAAAAAGCGATTTGACGAGGCGATGGAAGAAGATCTAAACACCCCAAGAGCTCTCGCAGTAATTTTCGACCTTTGTAGAGATATAAATCGAGCCCGTGATGAAGGTGGAAACATCGCTGAAGCACAAGAAGTACTTTTGACCATTGGAAGCGTACTTGGTCTAGCTTTCGCCGCGTCCGATAATTCACAAAACATCGAGGCGGCACCTTTTATAGATTTGCTCATAAACATAAGAAGGGAACTTCGCGGCGCCAAACAATTTGCAGTGGCAGATTCAATACGCGATAATTTGACTGAGCTTGGAGTGAGCCTAGAGGATTCACCTGAAGGCACTAAGTGGCGGAAGCGCTAGAGTTTGAATTCTAGCCTCGAATATATTGTTAGTTTGGCAGTATACTGAATCATTGGCTGAGGACGATGCATCAGAATTCAAGTAGTGGAACCATAGTCGCAGTTTGTTCCAGCCCAACAAGTGGAGTTCCCAAGTATCCGGCACCGGAAGTCTCCGTTGGCATTCATGGGATTGACGGTGACTTCCACGCAAGTCCAATAAACAAACACAAGAAGTCTGGAGAAGAAGAGCCCAATACAAGACACTTAACAATAATTGCCCGTGAATCTGTCCAGACTGTAGCCTCGGAATTAGGAATTCAACTCCCACCTGGGTCAATAGGGGAAAATGTCCTAGTTGAAGGAATGGGAGATTTGGCACAAATTAACGTTGGAGATATATTGAGGTTAGGAACCGAGGTGTCGATCAAAATTACAAGTCAGAATCGCCCGTGCGCAACATTGAACGTTTATCACAATAACATAATAAAGTCATTTCTAGGGCGACGCGGTGTCACGGCTATGGTATTGGAAATCGGTATTCTAAGGCCTGGTGACTCTGTGGAACTGTTGCAGACGTAACCCTCTCTAGAAACGCTCCCACGGCTTCCATACACTGACCAAAGACAATGCCACAAACAAAACGCCTAAGAATATGGTAAACCGGAACATAATTTGCTCTACACCCCTACGGGTACGAAAAGTGCCATCCGCGGCACCAAATAACCCCGAACCTCCTCCTTTAACCTGAAGCAATACCACCGCTATAAGCACTATCGAAAGAAATACCGCCGCCAAATTCATATAAGTCTGCATATTGTTACTCCATAGTGCCACGACGCATTACTCAGTTGAGCGTAATGGCTACATCTATAATTCATCTTTTGCCCAGTGCCTTCAGTTTTTCCTGTATAGCTTCAGTCGCCAACACAGGATTAGCCTGCCCTTTGGTGGACTTCATAACCTGTCCCACCAAGAATTTTACAGCAGATTCTTTACCTCGCAAATAGTCTTCTACGGCCTGAGAATTACTCTTTATGACTTCATCAACCGTGGAATCTATCATAGATACATCCGAGATCTGCTCTAATCCACGCTCTTTTACTACAGCACTGGGTGTTTTGCCCGGCGATTCAAACAGAATATTTAGAACTTCCGAGGCCATGTTTGTGCTCAATTGTCTACTTTCTAACATATTGGCAACTTCAAGAACGTGAGACGGATTCAATCTATGAGGATCCAGTTCCGATCCAATGCCGTTAAATAATCTCATCACGTCACCTAACACTAAATTGCATACTGTACCAGCTCTGTTTTCCAGTTGATCGTTGGACAATTGATTAGTCCCCAAAATAACAGCCTCGAAATAATCGCTGGTGGAGCTGGTATTCAGTGTAAGCTGTTCCGCTTTATATTGACTAATTCCTAGCCGGTCAACATACCGCTTTGCCCTAGCGTCGGGCAATTCTGGCATGGTGGCTTCCACTGCTGCAACCCACTTACGACTAACTACTAAGGGCAACAGATCTGGCTCTGGGAAATACCTGTAATCATGAGCAAATTCCTTCGATCTCTGGCTTACCGTTGTGTTTCCTTCCTCTAGCCAACCACGGGTTTCCTGAATTATACGTCCTCCCTCGTCCAATACCTTTGATTGTCTTTCAATCTCGTACTGCACTGCTCTGAAAACGGCCCGGAAGCTATTCATATTCTTCACTTCCACCTTGGTTCCAAGCCCATCACTACCCATTTCTCTTATACTTACGTTCGCATCGCATCTAAAACTACCTTCCTCCATGTTCGCAGTAGAAACCTTCAAGTATCTGAGAATCGTCCTAAGCTTAACCAAATACTGCCTGGCCTCTTCGGGAGACCTCATAGATGGCTCACTTACTATTTCCATCAGGGCCACTCCCGCACGATTCACATCTAGTAAACTATATGCTTCCCCATCTGCGTCATTAAGATGAAATAATTTTGCGACATCTTCCTCCAAATGGACTCGGTTAATTTCGACCATTCGGTCATCCCCATCGACTGCTATAGAAAGCCAACCTCCACTAGCTATTGGCTTGTCATACTGAGAAATTTGGTAGCCCTTCATTAAATCTGGGTATGGGTAGTTCTTACGATCAAATTTTGTGTGCTCAACAATGTTACTGTTTAAAGCGAGCCCCGTACGAATTACACATTCAACGGCACGCTCATTGATCACTGGTAAAACGCCAGGCATTCCCAAGCAAACCGGACATACCTCAGAGTTTGGAGTCGCGCCTTGATAGTCAGCCCTGCAAGCGCAAAACATCTTACTTTCTGTCAGTAATTGTGCATGTACCTCTAGCCCAATTACTGCTTCGTAATCTTTTTTGGTCAATGAACTCATGATAATTGTAATAATCCAAGCGCCACGATTATATCAGGTAAGCTCCTAGGGCATTAGAATCCATATTAAATCGCATCGAATGTATCCCAAGCGCTAGGACCAACAAGTGGAACAAATCTGCATTTTCCATGATTGGTTACAGAATATCCCTCTTCCGATTTTACAACGAGTAGTAAATCTTGCGATTGTCTGGGCCCAACCGGAATCACCATACGCCCGTTTGAGGCGAGTTGATCTAGTAAGTCTCTAGGGAGCCTAGGGGCGGCCGCTGCAACTACAATTGCATCAAAGGGTGCATCTGCTGAACTTCCCATGATGTCACCCGCCTCACGGGCGATAACGTTTTCATAGCCCAATAATCTTAGCCTCTTCTTTGCAACATCAATTAAGCTTTTGAAACGTTCTGTAGTTACAACTGTAGCCGCAAGTAGGGATAATATTGCCGCCTGATACCCGGAACCAGTACCCACTTCTAGAACTTTGTCGGATCCCCTAAGTGAAAGCAGTGAAATCATTTTCGCCACAATCTGTGGCTGTGAGATAGTCTGTTCTTCAGCAATAGCGAGGGGCATATTTTCATAAGCCAAGCATCTAAGATTGCCCGAAACAAATGCCTCCCTCTGCACTTCAAACATAGCATTGAGTACAGTTGGATCATCTAATTCGGCTCGAAGATCCCTAAAAAGTTTGCCTTTAACCTTTTCAAGATTCAAAGCAAATCACCAACCCACACCTATGCTGCAGCAATAAGGCAAAATTTTATTCAGCTAGGGTATACCAGTTCCTCACCAACCGCACCCTGTCGAGAGGAGTGCTTAACAGGTATTGAACCCTTAGTCTTCCAGAAAATCTCCGCTATATCTTGGGTGGCGCAAAGTAAGTCTTTAGACGCGTTCAAGTCTTGCGTTTGCCTTACCTTGCTTGCTGCCTTCAATGCATTAAAAACCTTTTCATGGAGTTCCGGGTACTCTTCAACGTGCTCCGGCTTAAAATAGTCTGCCCACAAAATCCTGAGCTCCGACTTACACTGTTCCGAATGTTCCTCTTTAACAGATGTGTATCGGCTAATCGCATGAGCGTAATCACTCTTCTCCTTTGCCGATGCACTGGCTCCAGGAGTTTCCAAAGCCTCTATCAGTTGATTCATCCTAACCGTTGTTAAAGCAGCAATTTGTGCTGTATGTGGGTCATATATTCCACAAGGAATATCGCAATGGGCGTAAACTATTGCTGGCGAAACCATCTTTCCCCATCTTGCGGATAGGTTTTTTATTAAAAACATGTATACCTCCAATTTGAGTGCTTACAAGGATTAGATTACAAGAACAAGCCCTCGCCATCAACCCTTAGGTATGGATCGAAATTGATAATAAAATTAAAATCAAGGATATGCTAGCAATACTTAAACTCTGGCTGACAATAGCACTTAGAATAACTAGTTTTAAAAAAATAAGTTTGGCTCGTTTTTCAGTCGACGGAAACAGTATGTGGCCAACACTAGTTCATGGGGATAAAATATTGGTTGATGTGAAAGCTTATACGCCCGATAAGCAGCCATCTCGCAGTGACATTGTAGTACTAATGGATCCTGGACAACCCGGAGTCCGTTGCGTAAAAAGAATAATCGGTCTACCTGATGAATACATTCGGGTCAATAATTCATTCATGATGGTAAACGAGGAACGACTATACGAGCCTTACATCCAAAAAGCTCCAAAACTACCTAAATCATCACCAACTCAATGGATAACTGCTAAAGGAGAATTCATCGTTTTGGGCGATTTCAGAAACGATAGCCGCGACAGTCGCACTTTTGGCCCTGTAGATTATTCACTCATTATAGGCAAGGTATTGTTAAAATATTGGCCCATTACTAAATGGACTAAACCGAGCTAGTACTTGTACAACAGTTCCCCTTGACACGTGCTCAAAACTAGCCAATACTAACCGTCTGTGACTATTACTTGGGTCAGCGTGAAGGATTATTTACGCAATCATTGATTGTTTTATTTCGGCCAACAAGAGGGAAATATAATTAACAAATACAACGGTTAATTGCGAAATGAGGATTCAGTAATGCACCAATTGCAAAATACGAACATCGCAAAGATTCAGCGATTACCGTCGCCGGAAAATTACCTTAATAGACTTCCAGTTACGAAGAAAGCTGCTGCAATGATAGTAAACGGTAGGGCAGAAATAGCTAACATTCTCGCTGGGAGAGACCATCGACTCTTAGTGATCGTTGGACCATGTTCCATCCACGACACGGAGGCAGGCATTGAGTATATCGGTCGCCTCAAGGAATTGATTGAAAGGTACAAGGACCGAATGCTAATCCTGATGAGAGTCTATTTTGAAAAACCTAGAACCACGGTCGGTTGGAAAGGTCTAGTATATGACCCCCACCTTAATGGCAGCTTTGACATAGAACATGGATTGGAGTTAGCAAGAAAATTCCTGCTAACGGTAGCGGAAATGGGAGTACTAGCAGCCACAGAATTCTTGGATCCGATTACGCCTCAATATATAGCCGACCTCGTGTCTTGGGCCGCAATAGGAGCAAGAACTTCTGAAAGTCAGACGCATCGACAAATGTCTAGTGGTCTTAGCATGCCAGTTGGCTTTAAGAATGGGACTGGAGGGAGTATTCAGCTAGCAGTAGATGGTATGGTGTCTGCTAGCGCGCCACACGCCTTCCTAGGAGTGGATAGTGACGGGCAAGCATCAATCGTAATGACCAAAGGAAACCCAAACTGTCATATAATCCTACGTGGGGGATCTGATGGACCAAACTATGACTCGGAGTCGGTTAAAACCACAACAGAGTTATTGAATAAATCTGGGATGCCTTCGAATATGATTATAGATTGTTCTCACGCTAATTCTAATAAGGATCATCTCCTCCAATCCGTTGCATTTCGGAATGTACTGGACCAGCGTGCCGCTGGCGACACGAACATTGCCGGAATGATGCTAGAAGGCAACTTAAACCCTGGAAATCAGAAACTTAACGAGAAAGATCCATCTAAATTAGAATACGGCGTCTCAATTACAGACCCCTGCATCGGGTGGGAAGATACCGAAATCCTACTATCTGAAGCATATGGAATACTAGGGCAACCGAATAGCTAGCATCGTCAACATTACTATACTAGCCACATAACGCCACCCGGAAACGAATTCTTCAGCACATACGCGATTCTACTGATTCAGAAAGTCCACGCGTAACATCTGGCACTACACCCCCAAGAGACAAGCTCTGCTCAAAATAGAACACCAAGCATATATCTCGAGACCTTATATTCAAGGTATAGCTCGAGGGTACTAAATATTCTAGAAATTAAGCAGACTTGGAAAGTATCTGCATACTATTCTATAACTACTGTGGCGCCAGCCGCTTGAAGTTTCTTGAGAATTTCGTCGGCCTCTTCTTTGCCAATACCTTCTCTCACCGTAGCCGGAGCTCCTTCCACCAACTCCTTAGCCTCGCGCAATCCGAGGGTAGTGACTTCCCTAACCGCCTTAATGACGCTTATTTTCTCTGCTCCCGTTTCCTTAAGGACGACTTGGAACTCAGTCTGCTCTTCGTCATCACTAGCTCCACCCCCGTCAGCCGAAGCAGCAGGTGCGGCTGGTGCAGCAACAGCCACAGGAGCCGCTGCACTAACACCAAACTCCTCCTCCAAGGCTTTCACTACTTCCGATAGTTCAAGCACGGTGAGCGACTTAATTGCTTCTATAATTTCTTCTTTACCCACTAACTTCTCCTTAAACTTTTCCAATTTTTGATTTTAGAATATAAATTGTCTAGCTATTTTCCTGTTGTTCTATCCTAGCCTGTAACACATTAGAAAGGCCCTGAAGAGGCTGATTCATAGACCGAACCAACCGAGTGAATAACGAAGCCATTTGTCCAAGTAGCTGAGCAGCCAACACTTCTTTTGGCGGCAACGTAATCAAAGTAGCCAGTTGTGCCTCTCTATAGACACGTCCATCCATCATAGTAGCTGACCTTACTTTGACTAATAGTCGATTAGCCCGAACATATTCGGCTATCATCTTTATAGGAGTAAGCTCATCGCCAAAACCCAGTGCTAACCCAGTGGGACCCACCAGCAATTCCTTGATTTCTGGCCTACCGGCAGCTTCCGCTGCTCTTTCTGCCAACGTGTTCTTCACGACTCTGAATTCTATCTCACCTTCCTTAAGATGCTTCCTAAGATCGGTCATTTCTTGAACAGAGGTAGAACTAAAGTCGGCGGCAATCGCCACAGTCGCCTTCAAGAACTTGTCGGTCAATATCTCAATTTCTTCTATTTTCTTTTGAGTAGGCATTTTCACCTCAAATAAAATTCCCCAGCCAGAGGGACAGGGGAACATGCAGAAACAACGGTTCAACCTTATACCTCGGCGGGCTTTTTTAAGCCTAAGCACCCACTGTCTACGGTGTGACTATTCAGTTTTTAACAACACTTCAACGACTCTATTCTACCTTGAGTTCAGTTAAAGTGGCAACATCAAGCGGAATGCTAGGCCCCATGCTAGATGTCAGGTAGGCACTGCGGATAAATTGTCCTTTGACAGCCGGAGGTTTTGAACGAGATATCATGTCCATCAAGCTAGAGAGGTTTTCCAGTAGTTTTTCAGATTCGAAACTGGCCTTACCTATCGGCACATGGATTATCGCTGTCCTGTCCATTCTGACCTCGATCCTACCCTTCTTCGCTTCATCCACTACTCTAGGAATATCCCCTGGCTGCACCACCGTTCCAGTCCGGGGATTGGGCATCAAGCCTTTACGTCCAAGGACCCGACCAAGTCGACCTATTTTACCCATCATATCAGGGGTAGCTATGGCCATATCAAAGTCGATCCATCCTCCATCAATCTTCTGTATTATATCCTCATCACCTACTGAGTCTGCACCCGCTTCCCGGGCAGCCTTAGCGGCATCTCCCTGTGCGAACACCAACACTCTGACCGGTTTACCTAAACCATTCGGCAACTGCACCACTCCACGGATTTGCTGCTCAGCATGCCTAGGGTCTGCTCCAGTCCGAAGATGAATCTCTACAGTTTCATCAAACTTTGCTGTAGTAGTTTTCTTGACTAAGTTGATAGCCTCTTCTGGCTCGTAGTTCTGTTCCCTATCGAGCTTTTCAAAAACTTCATTGTAACGTTTTCCATGTTTAACCATCACTCAGTAACCTCAATTCCCATACTCTTGGCTGAGCCCTCGATAATCTTCACAGCCGCTTCCACCGATCCTGCGTTAAGGTCTTTCATCTTGGATTGAGCTATTTCAACCACTGCTGACCTAGGCACAGTAGCAACTTTTTCTCTACCTGCCATACCCCCACCCTTCTCCACTCCAGCTGCTTTACGTAACATATCGGAAGCAGGAGACGTTTTAGTCACAAAAGTAAAAGAACGGTCTTCAAAAACCGTGACGGCTACGGGTATCAAATTACCTGATTGAGAGGCAGTTCTCGAATTGAAATCTTTTACAAAGCCCATTATGTTGACACCGTGCTGCCCCAATGCAGGTCCCACAGGGTAAGCAGGCGTCGCTTGCCCTGCCTGTATCTGTAGTTTGATTATAGCTCTGATCTTCTTAGCCATACTTAATTACCCTAAAGTTTCTCCACTTGTAGGAAATCTAACTCTACTGGTGTCTCCCTGCCAAAAAATGACACCAGAACGTTGACTTTCCCCTTGTCTGTATCAATCGAATCAACAACTCCAATAAAGTCTGCAAATGGCCCATCAGTAATTCTAACACTCTCGTTCCTAGTGAAGCCAATTCTTGCCTTGGGCGTTTCTGATGCCACCAGCTGGAGAATATTCTCGACCTCCCATGGCTCCAAAGCCACTGGCTTAGGTCTCTTTTCATTCTCATCCTCAACCGACACAAATCCAGTCACCCCAGGAGTGTTTCTAACAATATGCCAACCTTCATCATCCATCTTCATTTCAACCATGATGTAACCAGGATACAGGCGGGCTCGCTTAGGGATTCGTTTACCTGATCTTATCTCCACGACCTCTTCAGTCGGGACGATTACCTGGAGTATCCGATCTTCGGCGTCCATCGTAGTAATGCGTTGCTCAAGATTCTTCCTAACTCTTTCTTCCTGACCTGAGTACGTATGGACAAAATACCAGCGCGGCTCTATTAAGGTGTTCTCGGTTTTACCAGTCTTAGAAGTCATGCTAATGAGCCTTAAGCGATCACTAAATCCAAAAGTCTTGTGAAAATAATATCTACCAATCCCAACGCAAAACCGGTGGCTGCAGAAACAGCTATAACTAACAGCGTCAATCTGACAGTCTCTTCCCTAGATGGCCAAGTAACTTGCTTCAGTTCACTCACCACTTCACCAAAGAACTGAATCAGCCCTTTCTTGGGGCCAGTAGTTGTAGGAGAAGCCGGCTTTCGCAATATATTTCCACCAGAGCGAGCCACTTTATCGTACTTCCCTGTGAAGTCTTGCGCCTCGACATCGCGGGCAGAATTTATTCAACTCAATTCGATTTGGGTCGTTACGACGGTTCTTTTCCGTGTTATACGTACGCTCCCGACAATCGGAGCAAGCCAAAGTTACAAGCACTCGCGCTTCCGTTTTTCTCTTAGCCATCTTTACTCCACTACGCTAGTAACAACACCAGATCCAACAGTCCTGCCACCTTCACGAATGGCAAAACGTAATCCGTTTTCTAACACGATAGGATTAATCAATTTAATAGTCATTTCAATATTGTCACCTGGCACAACCATCTCAACGCCGCTTGGCAACTCAATTTCACCCGTCACATCTGTTGTCCTGATATAGAATTGAGGCTTATATCCATTAAAAAACGGGGTGTGACGACCACCTTCATCCTTAGTCAGTACATAAACCTGCCCAAGAGCTTTGGTACTGCCTGTCACGCTGCCAGGCTTCGCTAAAACCTGCCCTCTAACCACGTCCTCTCTGTCCACACCTCGCAGCAAACAGCCTACCGCGTCGCCAGGCTCCCCTGAATCAAGCAACTTGTGGAACATCTCAACGCCTGTACAAACGGTTTTACGAGTGTCTACAATCCCTACAATCTCAATTTCATCCCCTGGTTTAACTACTCCACGTTCTATACGCCCAGTGACTACCGTACCTCTTCCTTTAATCCCAAATACATCTTCAACCGGCATCAAAAAAGTTCCGTCATGCGGTCGGTCTGGAACAGGCATATAATCATCAACTGCCTGCATTAGGTTCAAGATTCCCTGTTCTGCATCCGGATCTCCATCTAAAGCCTTAAGGGCGGAAACCCTCACTATCGGTATATCATCCCCAGGAAAGTCGTATTTACTAAGCAGTTCTCTAATTTCCATCTCCACGAGTTCAAGAAGTTCCTCGTCGTCCATCATATCCACTTTGTTGAGAGCTACCACTATACGAGGTACCTCTACCTGTCTAGCTAGAAGAATATGTTCTCTTGTTTGTGGCATAGGACCGTCGGGGGCGCTGACCACCAGAATTGCTCCGTCCATCTGAGCTGCTCCAGTAATCATGTTTTTGATATAATCAGCATGGCCTGGGCAATCAACGTGAGCATAATGACGATTTTCCGTTTGGTATTCAATGTGAGCTATCGCAATGGTAACTCCACGAGCCTTTTCCTCAGGGGCATTATCAATACTGTCAAAAGGTCGCGCCGCATTACCAGTGACATGCTTCGTCAAAACCTGCGTAATAGCCGAAGTCAATGTGGTTTTTCCATGGTCCACATGCCCAATCGTGCCAACATTCATATGTGGCTTGTTTCTCTCAAATTTTTGTTTAGCCATTTTCCTATCCTCCTAATATGGAGCCCACAATCGGACTTGAACCGATGACCTCGTTCTTACCAAGAACGTGCTCTACCAACTGAGCTATGTGGGCCTTCCACAATTATAATTCTCCACTCAGTGGTGGAGGGGGCAGGATTCGAACCTGCGTAGCCCTTCCGGGCGCCAGATTTACAGTCTGGTGGTATTAACCACTCACCCACCCCTCCGAGAACGACTCAGTTTAACACTGAGCAACCCACGGTGCAAAGGCAAGCAAACTGGCAAGCCCGAGAGGGGATTCGAACCCACTAACCTATCGATTACAAATCGATTGCGCTGCCATTGCGCCACTCGGGCCCGTAGCTTCTGCTCCCTCACTTAATAGCGACCCAAATCCCTAACGGAATTGAGCCGCTGTTCAAAGCAACTATCAATAGTTCGAGCGATACCAGTGAAAGTATATCTTTCTAGCTATACCACGTCAAGAAATGGAGGCTGAGCCTTACGATATCACTCTAGAGCTACTTCGATAGCCGCCGCTATCCATTCTTTCGGTGGGCGATTCAAAAGTTCCTCTTCAAGCCAGTAGGTTCGATAATCCAGATTGAAACCCGACTCAATTACATCAGGCTCAACATCCATCCCATCAACCCTCACAGTAGGAGAGCCTAGAAATTCCAACTCCGCAGCTTGATCCTGGGATGTAACCTCGACAGCTTGAATGTCTGCATCAACATAGTATTCAGCGACAACTTCTTTCACATCTTCTAAGGCTAAAGACCAATTGGGGCAGCCTTCACAAAACAGTATAGATATTTGCAATAGGACACCTCTAATTTTGATATCAAATAGTCTGGAATATAGCTAATTTTTTCCCTTATAAAGAGAAACCATGCATTGCTTCCCTATGTTCTCCGATTCGTTACGCTTAGTCTATATTCTCAGGAAAGACTTTACCTAAAACTTCTCCCAGTGTCGACGAACCAATTATCTTGATCCCAGGAATTTCAATCTCTTCAGCCTGGACTCGGGGAACGATTGCACTTTTGAATCCGAGTCTAGCTGCTTCTGTAAGTCGCTTTTCTATATGAGGAACCGCCCTTATTTCACCCCCCAAACCAACTTCACCTAGGGCGACAAGCTGCGAATCAACTGCCACGTTCTTGTAACTTGATATCAATGCCAAAGCAACACTTAGATCGGATGCTGGTTCAGCCACCCTTAGACCCCCCGGTACGTTAACTATAATGTCTTGATTACCCAATGGAATCCCTAATCTTTTAGTTGATGCTGCAGTTATTAATAGCAACCTTTGGAAATCTATGCCCGTAGAAGTTCTTCGCGGCTGAGGGAATACTGTAGTGCTTGTCAAAGCCTGCACTTCTACTAATAGCGGACGGCTTCCCTCCATGGCAACGGTTACTACAGATCCTGGAACGTTAACTGGTCTGCCAGACAAAAAAAGCATCGAAGGTTCCAAGGCTTCCTCAAGGCCATGCTCACTCATTTGAAAAACCGCAATCTCATTGGTCGAACCGAATCTGTTCTTAGTCGATCTTAGGATTCGGTAAACTCCCAACGAATCACCTTCTAGGTTCAAAACAACGTCAACAAGATGCTCGAGAGCCCTCGGGCCTGCTACCGTACCGTCTTTCGTGACTTGCCCAGCAATTATTACTGGAACTCCTTTCGACTTGGCCCATTGAATTATCAGTCCTGTACACTCTCTGACTTGTGCAACGCTTCCTGCTGCAGACAATATCTCTGCTGAGTGTACGGTTTGGATTGAATCAACAACTAATGCAGCTGGACTCAGCTCATCTAGATGAGAAATTATCTGCCCTAGCTCTGTCTCAGACAAAAAATATAAACTCTCGCCTCCTGCTTTAAGCCTTTCCGCACGCATGGAAACTTGGCTAGGCGACTCCTCTCCGGAAACATACAACACGACCTCTCCCTGGGCTGCTATCCCTGCTAAGGACTGCAATAACAGAGTCGATTTCCCTATCCCAGGCTCGCCCGACATAAGAACCACAGATCCCCTGACCAATCCTCCACCAAGTAGTCTATTAAGCTCTCGGAATGGCAACTCGATTCTCATCTCGGACCCAACCGTCAAATCAGAAAGTTTTTCGGGGATTGAAGCGATGATACTAGTTGATTTGTTAGAGCTAGAGGGTTTGATCAACGTTTCCGTCAAGGTGTTCCATTCGCCACACTGAGAGCATCGCCCCCCCCATTTCGCAGATTGAGCGCCACAATCCTCACAGGCAAAAATCGTTCTAGATTTACTACTAGGCATAAGTCTCACATGGCCTCACGAATGTTCGTACCTCTAGGACGGCAATCTAAAGTTCGGGGCAGAAACAATAAGACTGAATTTTACCTTAACCCATTCCACAACTTGGTTGGTTATGGTCTCTTTAGGCCGCATCAAACACTGCTAGCAAATCATACTAAGCTTACTCTACAGGCGGAGCCACTGGAGCATCTACTCTAATAACTATTTCACTATCCTGAACTTCTACATGCACGGTGTCACCAGGACCAAATTTGTCGGCCAAGTATTCGTCGGAGAGTTTATCCTCAATCTTGTCTTGGATTTCTCTACGCAATGGTCTGGCCCCAAAATTAGGATCAAATCCTGTTTCAGCAATAAGCTCTTTTGCCTCTTCAGAAACCTCCAAAGAAACACCTTTTTCAAGAAGTTGTTTTCCGACTTCTCTAAGCATCAATTCTACTATCTGAACTATATGCTCCTTCCCTAAAGAATGGAAAACAACCGACGCGTCTATCCGGTTAATGAACTCTGGCCTAAAGAATTTCTTTACTTCATCTAGAACCTTATCTCTCATACGTTCGTAGGATTCTTTCGACGTCTTGGATTCATCGTCGGAAATATTTGAGAACCCTAGTTGAGTATCGCGCCTAATCAAGTCCGAGCCGATGTTACTAGTCATAACGATTATTGTGTTGCGGAAGTCCACCTTCCGGCCCTTGGCATCTGTAAGCCTGCCATCATCAAACAATTGCAACAAAATATTAAATACATCTGGGTGTGCCTTCTCAATTTCGTCAAGCAAGATAGCCGAGTAACCTTTCCTTCGGACTGCCTCAGTGAGCTGCCCTCCGTCGTCAAATCCCACATAACCAGGAGGGGAGCCAACTAAACGGGCAACGCTGTGCCTTTCCATGAATTCGGACATGTCCAACCGTATCATGCTATCTTCACTACCAAACATGAATTCTGAAAGGGCCCTAACCAAATAAGTCTTGCCTACGCCAGTAGGGCCAAGAAACAAGAATGCTCCTATCGGTCGCCTAGGATCCTTGAAGCCAGACCGCGCCCTACGCACTGCTTTGGCTATGGAAACAATCGCTTCATCTTGGCCAACGACCTTCTGGTGAAGTTCTTCTTCCATCTGCAACAGCCTCTGACTCTCTTCAGTCGCCAGCCTAGTTACTGGTATGCCAGTCCACATGCTCGCCACCTCTGCTATTTCCTCTGCGGTGACTATTGCTTCCTTATCACTACCATTTGTTCCTTCTTGCCAATCTTTCTCCAGACCATCCACTTTCTCACGAAGAGACTGCTCTCTCTGATGCAACTCAGCAGCGTATTCGTACTGCTGAGCAGCCAACGCTTCGTCCTTATCTTTCTTAACTTTATCCAAAACATTACTTACCTCTTTCACAGAAAGGGGCATCGTTGTGTGTCTTATGCGTACACGGCTAGAAGCCTCGTCGACCAAATCTATTGCCTTATCAGGCAAAAATCGGTCCGATATGTATCTTGAAGATAAATGGGCAGCAGCCTCAAGAGCTTCATCTTCTATGGTTAACTTATGATGGCTTTCATATCGCGAACGAACGCCTTTCAAAATCTCCACGGTTTCTTCTTCTGTTGGCTCCTCAACCGTTACCGGTTGAAAACGCCTCTCCAACGCAGGGTCACGTTCGACATACTTCCTATAATCGTCAAGCGTTGTAGCGCCTATACACTGAAGCTCCCCTCTAGCTAACGAGGGCTTAAGGATATTTGCCGCATCCACGGCACCTTCGGCAGCTCCAGCACCAACCAACGTATGCATTTCATCTATAAACAGTATGCAGTTACCAGAACTTTTAATCTCCTCAATAATCTTCTTCAAGCGCTCTTCAAATTCGCCTCGATACTTAGTACCTGCAACTAGGACTCCCATATCTAAGGTAACCAGGCGGCGTTTCTGCAATGTTTCAGGAACGTCCCCTTTGTTTATTTGATGTGCAATCGCTTCAACAATCGCCGTCTTCCCAACCCCAGGCTCTCCCACCAACACGGGATTGTTCTTGGTTCTCCTGCTAAGAATCTGAATCACCCTCTGTATCTCTTTACTCCTCCCAACCACTGGGTCCAACTTGTCCTGCCTGGATAAGTTAGTTAAATCAATCCCGAGTTGATCGAGAGTCGGTGTCTTGCTAGCAGTACGGCCGCTAGCTTGTGCCCCTGCAGATAAACTCTGGCTTAATATTCGGCTCGTGCCAGCTCTAACTTTGTCCAAACTAACTCCAAGGCTTTCCAGCACACCCGCAGCAACGCCCTCCCCTTCTCGCATTAAACCAATAAGTAAATGTTCAGTACCTATGTAATGATTACTGTGCCTTCTAGCTTCGTCTACTGCAAGCTCAATAACCTTCTTTGCCCTAGGAGTAAGCCCTATCTCTCCACCTGAAGCACGCTCACCTCTCCCTATAATGAATTCGACCGCCGAGCGAACCTTAGGTAGCTCAATTGACAGGCTTGAAAGCACCCTAGCCGCAACTCCATCTGCCTCCCTAACCAAACCCAACAGTATATGCTCAGTCCCAATGTAATTGTGGTTAAATCTTTGAGCCTCTTCCTGTGCGAGCGACAAAACTCTTCTTGCGCGTTCCGAAAATTTCTCAAATCTACTTGACATTAAACATCTCCATAATCATGGGTAAATTTCTTTCACGGCTATTCCCCAAAGGACCATGAATCGCCTTCAAGTAACACTCCCTCAACCTGCTTAAGACTAAGACCAAGCCGGCGGCGTTCAGGTTCAATATTTATTATCTTAAGGCTAACCGTGTCGCCTTCGCTTACTACCTCCTTGGGATGCCTGATCACCTGATGAGCTAATTCAGAAATATGAATTAACCCTTCTATATTCCCTTGAATTCGTGCAAAAGCGCCAAAATCAGTTAGCCTAGTAACAACAGCTTCCACTATTTGTCCGATTGAGTAGGTCTCCGCCGCTGTTTGCCAAGGCTCTGGAGACAATCTACGCAAACTTAATGCAATTTTTCGAGTTTCCTGGTCGACCTTTAATACATACACCTCGATTTCTGAGCCAACGGTAACCAAATCAGAAGGTGCCCGCACTTGATCCCATGACATCTCCGAAATGTGTATGAGCCCGTCCGCTCCTCCTAGGTCCACAAACGCACCAAAAGCTGAAACTCCCGATACAACGCCCTTTCTAACCTCACCCTCATTCAACTCTTTTAAAAGTCTGTCTTTCTCCTGATCCCTTGAATATTGCAGCGCTTGCCTTTCCGACAGAACCACTCTATTACGTTGCCGGTCCAGTTCCAGAAGCTGTAATTTTATCGTCTCACCAACTCGTTGAGCTAGGACGTCCTCTTGCTTCAGCTCAGATGCTCGACTGTTGGGCGCCAGCTGAGACAGTGGGACAAAGCCTTGTATTCCCTCCACATCGACTACCGCTCCACCCTTATTAAATGCCCGGACCGTGCCGTTAACAAACGTTCCAGATTCCAGATGATCCTGCAATACTTTCCAGCCTTGTTCGCCACGCGCTTTATCTATGGACAGCATCGCAGAGTGTTCTTCACTATCTGATCGAAGTACGGACACATATACTTCATCACCAATCTGGAAATTCGCCATTTCATCTGGGGTAACAGTGCTCATCTCTCTTAGCGGGACGAAACCCTCCGACTTGTGGCCGACATTCACCAGCAAACCATCCTGGCCAACACTCATAATTTCACCTGCGACCAAATCACCCCGTCGCAACTCCTTGAAAGATGGCGATTGCTCTAGCAACCTGGCCATCTCCGGCTCGGTAGACTGTGAAGTTCGTTCGATTGAGGAAGACAATTTAGGTAACACCACTTCCAAACGATTGGATGCCCATCGCGATCAATTATAGCCGCCAGCATCAGTAGCTGTAAACAAGATCAGCTACGCTCAACCGTATTCATAATTAGGTACATCTTTAATTTACCAGATGGAGTTGTTCAAAGAAAGTAATTAGTGAGGTTATTAACAAATACGTACTCCACCATATAATGGCAATCCAAAAAAAAGCCCCCTGGCGATGGCTTATTTTCCCATGCCCTTGCGAGCAAAGTATCGTCGGCGCTAGGGCGTTTCACTTCCGTGTTCGGGATGGGAACGGGTGGTGCCACCCCGCTCTAATCACCAGGGAGCGCAGAACAGAATACCAACTCTTCGCACAACACGCAATAATGCTGAAGGGCGGATCAGTGGACAAATCACAAAATGCTTCGATATACTAGGCGCCATCTCAGCAGTGTTCTTTTGAAACACAAGGAGGTGATGCCTATGAGTAGTTATAGACGTAGGTTAGCACAGGTCAATCTGGAGATTAGTCCAGCCTGAATACAGAAGAGGGCCCGGAATTTCCGGGCCCTCTTCTGTATTCCCCACCAAATGCAAACTGCCTACATGTTATAATTGCCCACCGATGGCAGAGCATGGAAATCAAGATACGATTAGGCTAGAGCAACTTTCGCTCTACGGGTTCCATGGGGTACATTCAGATGAACGCTCCGTAAAACAACAATTCATCGTAGACCTCGAGGTTGCCCTTGATCTTAGTGCGCCAGCGCATTCTGATAGTCTTGGAGACACAATCAACTACGAGGATTTATACCTAGTAGTTAAGAATATCGTTGAAAATCGAACCTTTAACTTAATAGAGTCGATGGCCGAGGCTATAACAAAGACAGTGCTCACCTTATTTCCAGTAGCAACAGCCCGTGCAAGAGTTAAAAAAACTGCCCCGCCGATAGACGGATTGGTATCAGAAGGTATATCAGTAGAAATCTATCGTACAAAAGGCTGAAATGTCTCCTGATGCACGTTTGCGATTTGCACTGTTATCTGTAGCCATTGCGCTGTCACTGACACTACCAGGCTGTAATACTTCTGAAGACCTCTCATTCGAGGAAACAAGTGTTGAACTGTCTTTACGGCCTTTGTTGGCGTCCACAGATCTATCGATTGGTAAGAATCGGTTGGTTTTCGGGCTGTTAGATTCAAAAAATACTCCTGTAATTTCGGGCGCAGCAATTATGGAACTCTTCTATTCCAATGAAACCGAAATTATCAACAAGGGCAAAGTAGCCGCTACCTGGCGCCCTTGGCCGACTGGATTAGGTGGTGTTTTTGTTACTGAGATCGACTTTGACGCAGCAGGGTCGTGGTTCGCTGAAATTTCACCTGAGGATGGGGATAATAGCACTGAGTTAGGCAGATTGATTTTGACCGTGTCGGAAACGTCCAAGGCTCCCAGTGTCGGATCGCACGCACCTCCAAGTTTATCTCACAAAAGCTTACGGGACGCTTCATTATCACAGTTGACCTCTGATCCTGAACCCGATACAGATCTTTATTCAGTGAGAATTAGCGAAGCGATAAAATCGGGACAACCTTCCTTAATTGCCTTTGTAACACCATCATTTTGTAAATCTGCCACGTGTGGTCCACAATTAGAGGTGGTCAAGCAGCTAAGGACATCTTATCGGGATCAAGCCCATTTCATACATGCTGAGATATACTCAAATCCCCAAGAAATAAGCAGCGGTATTGAGTCCGCTTCCCTTTCGCCCATCGTTAAAGAATGGAACTTGCCAAGTGAACCTTGGGTATTCGTAATAGACTCGGATGGGCGAATATCGGGGAAATTCGAGGGCTACGCATCTTTTGAAGAAATCTCCAAGAAACTCCAGCTAGTCATTTAACGAACATCTTCAATACTTATCGCTATTAATACATCGTCAGACTCATAGTAGCGAACCGAAACAGCGTGACCCCACAACATATGCTCTCTCAAATGAGAAGGCGTCAACTCTATGCCGCTAGATAAATCAAAAATGCCTGCTTCAGTGGTCAAACGGATCGTGCCCCCGTCACTCTTCTCTATTGCAAATGATTTTATCTCCATGATGCCCTCCCCCTCAACGCTCGTTACGTAGCCCTCAACTGTTCCAAAACCAGATGTGCAGTTAACCAAAATTACAATCAGAAATGAGAGACTCACCAACCTGAGGGCTAGACCAACATTTTTCCAAACCCTAATTACCAACATAAGCGTATATTAGCTGATTATTCAATCTTTTCCCCATGAAGCTTTCACGGTTTCTGATAACATGTCCACATCTTCAATTTAGGCTTTGGGGGTGGACTACATGACCAATTTAATTCCACGGCTTAGTGAGGGAGAACAAACCGTCTTCTTCAAATCAGGTGGAGAATGGTGTTATCTACGAACGCCTAGTGATTACAGCCTATCTGGGGAACCTGTCCCTTGCATCATTCAGTGTCACGGAAATAGCGGGTTTGTAAAAGACGGCGATTATTCTATATCTAGTTCAGATTCACTAGACGAACATGGTAAAAGCATTTTCATCCGAACGTTGGTAGACGCAGGGATAGCTGTGGCCGGATCACATGCTAAGGGTAGCGCCTGGGGTCGGCCTGACGCAGTAGCAGCTTATGCAGAACTATTCAATATCGTGATCGATGAAGCCAACGTAGATTCAAATAGGATGGGAATGCTGGGTGGGGGGCTAGGGGGATCCGCCCTATGGAGTGCCGTAACAGGCCCATTAATCGGCAAAATTAAAGCTGTGGGACTCCAACAAGCAACCCTAAACTTTGAAAGTGTAATCCGCGCTCATAAGTTTAAAGGAGATCTACTAGACGCCTGGGGTATCCCCGGAGAGGCAGATGATGACCTTGCTATAGCTACACTGCGAAACAATGACCCTCTCGAGCGCACGCGCCTACTTATAGTGCAACACGGGGATGGCTTAGGGCAGATGTTGCCAGAAGTCGGGTTTTTCCATGGAGAGCAGGACGAAAACATGCTTTATGAAGGCAATCCAGTAGCTCTAGCAAATGTACTGAAAATTTGCGGAGCCAAGTACAAGCTGTATAAGTATGAAGGCCTTGGTCACGAAACTTACGCAACCGGAAAACCTATTGCTGAAGATATTAGGAGTTTCTTTTTGGAAGCCTTAAATGCGAACAACGGAGCAGTAAAAGCATAACAAGGAAAAAACGGCGTCAAAAACGTCAAGCCGATTATTTCCTAAAGACAAACCGCGAACGAGCCTATTCACAAGGTTTAGCAAAGGCGAAAAGGCCGAATCAGGCAAGAATGCCTAATAAGGAGTGATTATTATGACTGAAAGGGATTTCGTTGGATATGGAAGCACCCCACCTAAATTCGAGTGGCCCAATAAGGCTAAAATAGCCGTTTCAGTAGTTGTAAACTACGAAGAGGGATCTGAGTATTCAATCTTGGATGGTGATGCGAGCGGTGAAGCTATGGGTGAGGCACCATCACCAGTCCCTACAGGCCAGCGCGATTTGGCTAACGAATCGTTCTTCGAGTACGGAAGCAGGGCGGGAATATGGCGTATTTTACGGATACTAAGGCAGTCAGAAATAACAGGCACTTTCTATGTCTGTGCATTGGCATTAGAAAGAAACAAAGAGGTAGGACCTCAAATTATTAAAGATGGGCACGAGGTCATGGGACATGGCAACCGCTGGGAAGAATACTTCAAGATGGATCGAGACGCTGAAAGAGAAGCAATTAAACAGGCCGTTAAGTCTATCGAACAAACCACTGGAACCCGCCCATTGGGATGGTACACCCGATATGGCCCGAGCGTTAACACCAGGGAGTTGGTAGTGGAGGAGGGAGGTTTCGTTTATGATTGCAACTCATACGCCGACGACCTGCCATTTTATACCAATGTACATGGCAAGCCTTGGCTAGTCGTGCCTTATTCGCTCGACATAAATGACATCAAGTTCTGGACCGGGGTCATGCCCAACCCTAACGATTTTTATGAAACTATGAAAAACGCTTTTGACTTCCTGTACGAAGAGGGCGAAACACAACCTAAGATGATGTCCATAGGACTTCATTGTCGGATAGTAGGAACGCCTGGACGTGCAGCGGCACTAAAGAAATTCTTTGAATATGCGAAATCCCTCCCAGACGTATGGTTCGCCCGGAGAATAGATATCGCCAACTGGTGGCTAGAGAACTATCCACCAAACCAGTAATTAGGAGTTCAACATGGTAATGGAACGCGACTTTATCGGCTATGGTCAAAATGTACCAAGAGTAGAGTGGCCTAATGGAGAGCGCCTGGCCGTTTCAGTAGTAGTAAATTACGAAGAAGGTTCCGAGTATTCCGTTCTAGATGGCGATTCACAAGGCGAAGGGCCGCCGGTAGTAAAGGCAGGGGACCGTGACTTATACATGGAGTCGAATTTTGAATATGGAAGCAGGGCTGGCGTGTGGCGAATATTCAAAATATTAGACGATTACGATGTTAAGTCCACTTTTTTCGTTTGTGCCCTTGCTTTGGAACGCAACCCAGACGTAGCCAAAGAAATTGTTAATCGGGGGCACGATATCGTCGGTCACGGCTATAGATGGGAAGAATACCACAGCATGGATCGTGAAACAGAGAAAAATACGATTAGCAAGGCAGTAGAGTCCATCAAACGTACTACTGGCCAGAGACCTATAGGGTGGTACACACGATCAAGCCCTAGCGTAAACACCCGTGAGCTACTTGTCGAAGAAGGGGGATTCGCCTATGACTGTAACTCATACGCTGACGACATACCTTTCTATGCCACAGTTAAGGATCGTAAGTGGCTGGTAGTACCGTACACCCAGGAAGTTAACGACTACCAATTTCATCAAGGCCTCATAGTGCGCCCCAGCGACTTCTACGAAATAATGCGTAGCGCGTTCGACAGACTTTATGAAGAAGGGGCTACTCACCCCAAAATGATGTCAATTGGGCTACATTGCCGAATGGTTGGAAGGCCAGCTCGAGCTTTGGCCTTAGCCCAATTTCTAGAATATGCAAAAACTAAATCTGGCGTATGGTTCGCAGGACGCAACGAAATTGCTAACTGGTGGCTAAATAGATATCCCTCAACTTGATTCGACCGCAAAGATCTCTATTAACTATTATCGCTTAGTCGCGCAAGGTATTTTGAACCTTGGAATTATTTGATAGTCTAGCGCCGTAGCACCATCATCTACGACAAATAGATTTAGCTACTGTTTGCGCAACAAGCATGGCTAATCAAAAAATAAGAGTCCATTCTGAGTCAGGAGTGTGAAGCATGCCAGTTGATAGAAAATTAGCGTCTGATGCTATCAATTCCATGAAGTGGAGAAGTATTGGGCACCATCGCGGTGGAAGGGTGGTCGCTGTAGCCGGTCATCCAACAGAAGACATGATCTTCTACTTTGGCGCCTGCGCTGGGGGAATATGGAAAACTGACGACGGCGGTACTTACTGGCAAAATATTTCAGACGGTTTCCTTAAAACTGCATCTGTCGGCGCTATCGCTGTATCTGAATCGGACCCGAATGTTATCTACGCAGGAATGGGCGAATCATGCATCAGAAATAACGTTTCATACGGTGACGGAGTGTATAGATCCACTGATGGAGGTAAAACCTGGGCCAACGTAGGGCTGGTGGAAACCCGTCACATTGCGCGCGTCAGAGTGAATCCAAGAGATTCTAATCTTGTATACGTAGCCGCACTTGGGCACACTTTCGGGCCTAACAAGGAACGGGGTATTTTCCGCTCCAAGGACGGTGGAGACAATTGGGAGCAAGTCCTTTTTGTAAACGAAACAACGGGAGCGGCCGATCTAATTATCGATCGGAATAATCCGCTCATACTCTTTGCCACCTTCTGGCAGGTTCAAAGAACGCCTTGGGGATTGAACGGAGGAGGCCCAGAAAGCGGAATATATCGGTCAATAGACGGGGGAGATACTTGGGAAAACCTCAACAATAAACCAGGGCTGCCTCAAGTCGACAAAGGTCGAATGGGCGTCACTGTTTCTCCTGCCCGCCCTGGTCGGGTATGGACAACTATCGAAGCAGAACATCCGGGAGTTTTTCGTTCCGACGACAATGGGGACAACTGGGAACAGGTCAGCGACAGCCACGACGTTCAAGCGAGGCCTTGGTATTATCAACATATCTTCGCCGACCCAAAAGATGAGAACACCATTTGGATTCTCAATTCTTCGGTTTGGAAATCTACTGATGGCGGAAAGGCCTATGAGCAGGTGAACACCCCCCACGGAGACAACCATGACCTTTGGATTGACCCAAATAACCCTAAAAGAATGGTTGAAGGAAATGATGGTGGGGCGACGGCAACCTTCAATGGAGGGGACACTTGGTCAACAATCTACAATCAATCCACGGCTCAAATTTACCACTTAGACACTGACAATCAATATCCATACCGTGTCTATGGGACCCAACAGGACAACTCCGCTATAAGCGTCCCTTCAAAAACTACTAAGGGAGCTATTCCGTGGGGCGATTGTTACACGGTAGGTAGTTCAGAAAGTGGCTATATAGCTGTACACCCGAAAGATCCGAACATCGTCTTCTCAGGGGCTATAGGTAGTTCGCCCGGAGGAGGCGGGAATCTACTCCGATACGATCACTCAACAGGGCAAGTTCGAATAGTCACGGTTTGGCCAGAGTTCTATACAGGCTGGGGCGCCAAAGACATGAAGTATCGGTTCCAGTGGACTTACCCAATCAAATTTTCCCCTCATGATTCGAACGTCCTATATGTAGCCGGCAATGTCCTTTTCAAATCCACGGATCAGGGAGACAGCTGGGAAGCCCTCAGCCCCGACCTGACCCGCCATGATCCAGCAACGCTAGAACCTTCTGGAGGCCCTATAACCAAAGATACTTCCGGGGCAGAGAATTATGCGACTATTTTCGCCTTTGCAGAATCTCCCGTTGATAAAGGTGTTTTTTGGGCAGGTTCCGATGATGGCCTAGTTCATATATCACGGAATGATGGTAAAACCTGGGAGGATATTACTCCAAAAGAGCTTGGCGAATGGGCACTAATCACGATGATTGAACCATCTCATTACGACGGAGCTAAAGCATACATGACGGCCACTAGATACAAAATGGACGACCCTAGGCCGTTGTTGTTTCGTACTACCGACTATGGAGCCAGCTGGACAGCTATTAATGAAGGTATAAGAGAAGGAGATTACCTACGTTGTGTGAGAGAAGACCCGGAAAAACCCGGGCTTTTGTATGCAGGGAGCGAAACGGGTATATACGTATCTTTCAACGATGGCGGAAAATGGCAAAGCTTGAATGCCAATCTTCCAGTAGTCCCTGTATATGATCTTGCAATAAAATCTGACGACCTGGTGGCAGCAACACACGGAAGATCCTTCTGGATACTCGATGACGTTACCATCCTGCGTCAAATGTCTGAAGACATTCAAGACAGTGCATTCCGTCTTTTGCAACCCCGCGACACATACCGGCCGGCAGCAACTTTTGGTGCCAGACGCGGTTCTTCAGGCAAAAACTATATGCTTGCACTGGGGGCAGCAGTAGCTTACTACGAACATAAAGATGAGTTGGGAAGTGTTCAACAAACTTTCTTGGATGCCGGCCAAAATCCTCCCGCAGGGGCCGTAATCACTTACCTATTAAAAGACTCCCCAAGTAAAGAACTGACTTTGCGCATAAGCGATTCTAATGGAAACGTGATCAAGGCTTTTAGTAGTATTAAAAGTGACGATTCTATACACCTACAACCAGAGGATCCGCTCGCCTCAGCACAGAAAGGGGGGAATCGATTCGTGTGGGACATGCGATATCCTTTCGCTCGAAAAGTTCCTGATGACAAAGCTTTGGACCCAGTTACTACAGGCCCTTTGGCACCTCCAGGAACTTATAGTGTCACTCTTACCGTCGATGGCAATTCAGACACAAGAACTTTCCAGTTGATTAAGGATCCCAGAGTGGCAACTTCCCAAGAAGACTTCGAGGAGCAATTCAAACTAGCGATAACTGTCCGCGATAAGTTCTCCCAGGTAACTGATGCAATTCTGGATATGCGCAGCATTAGAGACCAGGCAACAGAATGGGCCAAAAGAGCTGATGGAACAGCAATTGCCGAAGTGGTCGGGAATGCGGCCAATAAACTCAATGGAAAACTTAGCGAGATCGAAGACCAGTTAATGCAAACTGGCTATAAAGGGGAACGAGACAGACTTCACATACAGGCTAAACTAAACCGAAAGCTAGCTGAATTGATGAATGTTATATCCGCAGCCGACTTTAGACCTACCAGACAAATCTATGACGTTCTTAGTGACATAAATGACAGAATAGATCCAAACCTAGTGACGCTTAAGGACATCAAGGACAAGGATCTACAGGATTTCATAAATTTGCTTCACGAGGTAGAGATACCAGCAATAGTACCTAGTTCAGACTTTGACTAACTGGCTTCATAAAAAGTCATGATATCCTTTTGATATTGCGCTTGAAGTAGTCTGCAATACGCAACGCAAGGGCCTGGATCGTGGACGTCGGTGCTATTGCTGCACTTGTCACAAAAATACTGCCGTCAATGATGAACAGATTCTTTACGTCATGCGACTGGCCCCATTGATTAACCACGGATGTCTCTGGGCTTGATCCCATTCTCGCCGTTCCCAGCAAATGCCAACCAGACGCTCTAAGCAGAGGGTGGGTCAAAACGTATTTTGCCCCTGCCGCTTTGAGTACCTCGGCACCCTTACTGATAGCGTGGTTCATAAGCTTCTTACTATTATCGCTAAGTCTATATATAACCTTTGGGGCAGGTATTCCAAATTTGTCGGTCAATAAAGTGTCCAACTCAACTCTGTTTTCTTTTTCCGGTAAATCTTCTCCAGAAATTGCCAGGGTAATTTCATGATTATATCTCTCTCGAAATACTCTGTGATGATTCAGCCCCCAAGGAACCATATTACTCGCCAGACCCCCCAAAGCAGATTGGGCAGGTCCAGAACCACGTACAACCTGAAGCGAATAGCCTCGAAAAAAATCTCTTGAAGGGTCAGTTTCGTAAAACTCGTGACTAATAAAACAACAGCTTATTGGGCCTTTATGGCCGTCCAAAGCCTCGTCAAATACACCCGTAATTCTGGTGTACGGATGGAACATAAGATTGTTACCAACTAAACCACTACGGTTTGCTAATCCATCTGGAAACAACGTAGATTTTGAGTTCAGCAATAAGCGCGTTGTCCCTATGCCATTAGCTGCAAGAATTACAAAATCAGCTCGCTGTCGGTGAACCGACCCATCTCTGCTGTAATACAAAACCCCATTCGCTAAGCCATCTTCATCCAGCGTGATCTCCGATACTGTAACACCTGTCTCCAGCTTTGCCCCAGCCTCGAGAGCCTTTGGCCAATATGTTATGTCACTGCTTGCTTTTGACCCTCTAGTACACCCTATGTCGCACGGCCCACAATTGTTACACGGCAAGCGCCCATCATACGCCTCCGTAACTACTGCGCTCTCAGAAGGCCACCAGTGCCAACCAAGTCGCTCGAATCCTTCGACCATCTTGAGCCCCAGCTTTCCAAGCGGGACTGGCCCAGTCTGTCGATCTGACTTGAGTGGATACGCAGGATCCCCTACTACTCCAGCTACCCCAATCATCTGATCATTCAAGTCATAGAACTCTTCTAAATCCTCATATTTGATTGGCCAGTCATCGGCTACACCATCTAAAGTACGTACCCGGAAATCAGACGGGTGAAAACGCGGAACATGAGCACTCCAATGTATCGTACTACCCCCTACGGCGTTGTACATCAGTGGGGATATGTCCGAATCCGTTTCATCAACCGGATAATCTTGTCTGTCCCTTCGAACATTGGGATTGGGATTCATATCTGTCTGTCGATGCAATTCCCAGTCATCGTGGGTAGAGGAATAGGAATGGCTTTGGACCCAGTCGCCCTGTTCCAAACATAAGACACTGATACCTGACTCTGCCAGGCTCCAGGAAAAAGCGGCGCCGGAAGCACCAGCCCCGACTACCAGTACATCAACAGTCTGACCTTCACGTTCCAATGACTGTTAAAACCAATCTCGATAAAATACATCGTATGGAACGGAGTCCGGCTTTGCCTTGTGAGGAATCGGCAACTTAACAGGACCAGATTCCCGAGATGGCAAGTATATGCATGCCGTACCGGGGGTCGATATTTCCCCAACCTGATTCTTGCCCTCTAAACGTATGCCCACGGCATGATATTCATGCTTTCCAGGCACAGCACCGGGCCCTTCTTCACCTTCCTGAGTTTCCTTATATTTTTTCACAACCTCACCGGTATAATAGGTAGTATCGCTATAAAAAACCGGCTTCCTTATGGCGGTTTGTTGGCGCCTTACAAATCCATCGTCGCCCATCCAATCACTAAGTAATCGATGTGGTATTTGAGTCCTCTGGACACCCCCATCAAAAGGACCTGGAAGAGCGCGATACGCCGCCATCAGAGGATCCGAGTGTTCGGCAGAAACTGACCAAGGCCATCTAGTTACTGGGTGAGTCACAAAATGCCCCTGGTTATTCTTAAATTTATTGAAAACTGGCTCAAAGGTAAGTTCGTCACCAGGATCGCCCTTATGTATATGTAAAACACAAGAACCCACCATGTTTGGTGCCTCTAAATCCTGGAGAGTCCACGGAGGTACGACTACAGGGCCAAGTTTATCGCCAATTTCTACATCCTCCCAATACAACGTTTCAGAACCCCTCCTGCGCTGTTGCATGCCTTCAATATCCTCTACAATCTTCTGCAAATCCTCCGTGGAGTAATTCTGCGTACCGCGCTCATAGAGGAGTTGAGAGCCTACCTTGTCAACGTCCATGGAACGAGAGGTGCCCATAGCTTCAATGGGAACCATAATAAGTGTTCCATAACACTTTCCAGCCAAGTCACCATGGTAATCCCAATACATAAGCTCCGATATAAAGAATATCAAATTACCCCTAGATCCCTGCTTTGTGAAAAGATCCTTGGTCACCATAGAGGATCTAAATTTTGAACCAACTTTAATTGTGTCAAAAAATTCCCACGCGGCACCAGAAAAATAGTTCGCGACTGGATAGCCCCCCGGACGGCGCTTGCCTTCTCCGCCATACTGAACACCATGGGCTGTAATGCCTCTTATCTGGGAAAGCATCGGGCCAGGGGCAATTAAGCAACCGTATTTGGTGCCCTTAGCATACTCTGGATCATTATAGAGAGGGTTGTCATCCCCTATGGTACACATGTAATTGTGAATAGTGCGGGCATCGAATCGGATCGGATTTTCATACGGTGGACCATTTTGGTCGTATGGTGCCGGAGGAGCAGGAGGCATGCTCTCGGACGTTTCTACGCCAACCAATTCCTTCGATAATTCTATGAATTCCTGGATAGCTTCTTCAAAAGTCTGAGATGTTGCCACGAGCGGCCTCCTTCAATCTGGCGTTTATCTAAACCATAACCAAACAAATAACCCACTACATAACTGGAATACTGTAACGCTGAGCGCTACAACCCCGAATGTATGTTTTTTCATTTTGCCTCACACAGTCTCTTTGCCGATAAGCACGATGATAACAGACCATTCAGATATAAAAAAAGAGGACGTCACTGTATGTCGTCAATCAACTGACATAATCACATTCAACTCGATATATACAAAAGGCACAGGAAATTAGCTCGATTGCCCAGTTCCGTCCGTTATTTTTCGTACACAAGAAGTGAATGACAAAAAAGGGCAGCATGATACAGGTCCAATATGGGAACGTATTCTCGAACGGTATGCATATCTCGTGTACCCATTCCTACGCAAACACAACTCACACCCTTCTTGTTGAAAATATTAGCATCAGTACCGCCGCCGGATGGGCCGATAACCGGGGTCATACCCATCTTAGTTATCACGTCAGAC
>Ga0114996_10001575_pt1 | contig 30590 bp, 22 predicted proteins | sample ArcticOcean_MG_C_4_FD_87039 | JGI IMG/M metagenome (GOLD analysis project Ga0114996, IMG submission 87039) | Marine microbial communities from western Arctic Ocean - ArcticOcean_MG_CB4_134 | ecosystem: Environmental > Aquatic > Marine > Oceanic | place: Arctic Ocean: Canada Basin | collected... | reverse complement strand
TGGTCGAGTCGGCATGTCGGTGAGGGATCGAGAGATCCTGAATCAAGTTCAGGATGACGGCGTCGATCGGGGAGCGACGAACGGCCACCAGTACACCGAAGTTCGTATCAACGATTCAATCCGCACTTCTCAACTTCTCGTAAAAAGTGCCACCGGCACATATCTCAGAAAGCGTGCCAATGGCACACTTAGGTCTTGAGGTTTTCTATTTCGTGTAGGAGCTCGCCTGAGGCTGGGATTGAATCGGTGTAGACATTCGACCAGCGGATCATGCCCTCTTCATCGATGATAAATACCGAGCGACGTGAGTTCCCGCGTTCCTCATTGAACACGCCGTATGCCTTTGACACCTCTCCATGGGGCCAGAAATCACTGGCAATCGGGAACGGCACCTGGCCATCGTTCTCATCACCGGGCTCAGTCATGCTTGCGGCCCATGCCTTTTGCACAGCGAGAGAGTCGCAGCTGATTTCGATCACCTCAGTGTTCAGATCCTGAAACTGCGTGTAGCTTGCGCGGAACCCGCGCACCTGGTTCAGTCAGCCACCGGTGAAGCTGGCCGGATGAAATCCGATCACGACCTTCTTACCCCGAAGATCAGACAGCTTGACTGCCCCCGAGTGGGCGTTAAGCATGAAGTCGGGGGCCATGGTGCCCGGTTGAAGTGTCATATGAAGTTACTGCTCCGTATTTACGTAATCGCATTTGCGACTCGCAATGTTACTAGTTGTCCCAGTTCCAGACACCCATGGCGTTATCGCCAAGGTACTTTGCGATTTCATCTGCGGTAAGCCAGTCGAACCCCTCACGAACAAGTTTGAGTTCGTCTTCCAGAGACAGCCAGCCGTTTTCGACTCGGTGATAGCCCGGATACCCGGTGCCCCACATGCATCGTTCGACCCCGAATGCATCGAATGCCATCTTGATCACGTCGTGCATATCAGTGAACGGGTATTCGCCTTCTGAGCGGTTGTGAATATCTGAGATCTTCATCATCACGTTGTCGTGCTTCGCCAGCTCAAGCACCGGCTTGTAGACCTCCCAGCCGGGGCCCATGTTTGGCTCGGGGTACATCATGTGGTCGATCAGCCAGGTGATTCCCGGGTACTTAGCTGCGGCATAGTCGAGTTGGTGGGCATGCTCGGGTCGGTTGTGGATCTGGACAACGCCTGCCCGATCCTCGATCGCCTTGAACATCGCGTGGTTCTCGGGGCGCTTGAGAATGTCGACTTCTGAGTAATACTGGGGATGAAATCGGAACCCCTGCATCTTGCGTTCGTCCATCCAACGCACCGTGTCGACAGCGTTGTTGTCGTCCATCGGGTCGACAAGTCCCATTGAGACGAATCGCTCCGGGTACTTGATTGCCGATGCGGCTACATATTCGTTGTCCCATGTTGAGAATGAGGTCTGGACCAGTACGGTCTTTTCCTGGTCATGGGCGTCCATGTCTTCGATCAGAAGTTCAGCGTTGGCATGGGCTTTCGGCTTCGAGGTGAAGCTGGGTGCGCTCGGGCCGATCGGCGCGATCGGTGGCAGCTCCCAGATATGGACATGGGTATCGACAATCATTCGTTTCAACCTCTCTGCGGTTTCTTGGCGCGTGCTCGAACCGACGAGAGTGTATCGCCACTTCCGAATGAATTGACCCGATTGCTGGACGATTTAGAGCGCTAAATGCCTATCGTGCTTTTTGGCGTCGCTGCTCCACGATTGCCCGGGACAGGAAGATGAAAAGCGCAGTCAAGCCGATCACCATCAGGCCGATTCCAAATCCGGTTTTTACACCTGAAGAGTGAGTGGTCATGGTCTGCGAAATGTTCGTGTGTCCGGGCAGTACGGTTTCCGTATCGCCGCCGTTTGTTTTGGCGATGTCCGCAGTCGAATAGTCTTGTTCTGTGGTGAGCCGGTCTGTGCCGTTCACATCGTCGTAGGAAGTTGCCTGTGCGGGCATTGTGAGACCTACGAACGATATGACTGCGACAGTGATCAGAGCAGCCCGAGTAATCACTTGTTTTGTCATTCCGGCATTATGCCGGACGCTGTCAATATAGCGATTCGCTGGGTGGGAGGCCTGAGCCAATCAATTTCGTTTCCTGACATCGGGTCAAACCCCCGTTATTCCTTCTCCCTGGGGAGAAGGTTAGGTTGAGGAGGAATGTTGACGAGTGGAATCCCTTCGCCGAGCCCGCCAGCCCCACCAAAGATCTCTCCACAGGGGTCGAGAAATTGGTGTTGGTGGCAGGGGTGCTGTTGATCTGAATCGCGATGTTGCGGCGCGTCGAGCACATATCCTGAATCTAGTTCAGGATGACAGTGGGTTTTGTTTCACGAGTGCGACGCCTATTCGTCAGGCGTCCAGCGTAGAACTGGCTTGCGGGCTGCCGTTGCTTCGTCGAGTCGAGTCACGGGTAGATCGTGTGGTGCTTCGAGAACCAGTTCCGGTGCCGAATCGATCTCGTCGTCGATCTGCCTCATAACCGCTATGAAGTGATCCAGAGTCTCTTTCGACTCCGACTCAGTCGGTTCAATCATCAAGGCTTCATCGACGATCATCGGGAAGTACATCGTCGGGGCGTGAATACCGAAATCCAGCAGCCGCTTTGCAATGTCCAGTCCAGCAACACCGCGCTTCTTCTGGCGAGTCGCCGAAAGCACGGTTTCGTGCATGCAGTATCGATCGGCGGCGAGGTCGTACTTATCTTTGAGTCGAGCTTGAATGTAGTTCGCACTGATAACAGCGTTCTCAGAAACCGACCGCAGGCCTTCAAGCCCGAGCGCCCTGATGTAGGCGTAAGCACGTGCCGCAATTGAAAACGAGCCATGGAAGCCGTTGATCGGTCCTATCGACTGCTCAGGTGTTGCAAGCACATAGCCGTCGTCAGTCTTCTCGGCTACTGGCTTTGGCAGGTACTTCGCCAGTTCTTCGCTGACCATGACCGGGCCCGAGCCCGGCCCACCACCACCGTGCGGGGTCGAGAAGGTCTTGTGCAGGTTCGAGTGGCAAATATCGACGCCCAGATCACCGAGCTTCACAATCCCGAGCAGTGCGTTCAGGTTTGCGCCATCGGCGTAGACCAGCCCCCCTGCATCGTGAACGATCTTGGTGATTTCGAGAATATTCGGCTCGAATAAACCCAGCGTGCTCGGGATGGTGAGCATGAACACTGCGGTTCGAGAATCGGCGAGTTCACGGAGGTTCTCAACATCGACGTTGCCCTCTGCGTCTGAACGCACCGTGGCAACTTCAAGACCCGCCATTGCGGCTGAAGCAGGGTTTGTGCCGTGAGCGGAGTCGGGAACAATAGCGACAACCCGTTCCGAGTCGTTTCGGGCATCGTGATAGGCCCGGGCAATCAACAGCCCGGCGTATTCACCCTGTGCTCCGGCAAGCGGTGCGAGCGAAACGCCGGGGAGCCCGGTGATCTCACCAAGGTCGTCCTGAAGACTCTTGAGCAGGCGTATTGCTCCCTGAACCGTTTCATCAGGCTGGAGTGGGTGAATATCAGCGAGACCCGGCAGATTCGACAGTTCGTCGTTGATCTTCGGGTTGTATTTCATCGTGCAGGAACCGAGCGGGTAGAAGTTCGTGTCGATCGAGAAGTTCAACTGGCTCAAAACCGAGAAGTAACGAATGACTTCGAGCTGTGAGACCTCTGGAAGTTCGACATCGTTCCGCAACATGCCTGAATCTGGCAGTGTCTGCTCCGGTACATCAGATTCGGGGACCGTGAACGCTTTGCGCCCGGGTACCGAGCGGTCCATGAGCAATCGACGGTCGATATCACCTGCGTTTGCGGCAATTGTGTTGATCGTCACGATGCGGCTCCGATCTTGCTCAAAGCTGCGACAAATCTATCGATATCAGACTTTGAACTCGTTTCGGTCACGCAAACGAGCATGCCGTTGTTTGAACGATCGGAAATATCCAGTCCGCCGATGATTTTCTCATCGAGCAGGGCCGCGTTGATCTTCGCTGGTGAATCAGGACATGTGACCACGAATTCGTGGAAGTAAGCGCCAGTTGAATCCACAGAGAACCCTGCAAGCCGGTCTATTTCCGAGGCCGCGTAGTGGGCTTTCTGGTAACAGAGATTCGCCAGATCCTTGATGCCCTGCTTGCCCAGAGTCGCCGCGTAAACAGTGACCATGAGACCGATTAGCTGGGTGCTGGTGCAGATATTGGAAGTCGCACGTTCACGCCGAATGTGCTGCTCACGCGTCTGAAGCGTGAGGACATATCCGATCCGACCCTTCGTGTCGGTCGTACGGCCGATAATCCGACCCGGCATCTGCCTGATGTGCGCCTTCTTACATGCGAACAGACCGACGTACGGACCACCGAACGCCATTGGGACTCCGAGAGGCTGCCCTTCAGCGGTAACGATGTCTACATCGAAATCACCGGGGGGCCTGAACAGGCCGAGTGCGATCGGGTTTACGTGGACAATTGAGAGAGCGCCGTTAGCGTGTGCGAGATTGGTGAGCCGTTCAACATCTTCGATTTCGCCAAAGAAATTTGGACTCTGGATACCGATGCATGCCAGATCGTCTGGAATTTCAGTGGTCTGAGGATCGATCGATACGATCTCGATGCCCTGGTATTTCGAGTACGCCAATAACGTGTCGGGCAGGCGCGAATCGTCGCTCGCAAGCACACCTATTTTCGTTCGTTTGGTCACCCGGGCGGCCATCAGGCACGCCTCGGCAAACGCCGTTGGGCCGTCGTACATTCCGGCGTTGGCAACTTCCATTCCGGTAAGCTGGCAGATTACGGTCTGGAACTCGAATCCGACCTGCAGGGTGCCCTGTGCCGCTTCCGGCTGATAGGGCGTGTAGGCAGTTACGAACTCGCCGCGCTGCAAAATAGATCGCACGGTCGAGGGTATGTAGTGGCTGTACGAACCTGCACCAATGAACGAGATGTACCCGCTCGACGATGAAGCGTTTTCAGCCGCGATCGCACTGAACTCCACAGCAAGCTCTTGCTCTGAAAGACCGGGCGCAAGATTCAGCTTTGGATGACGGTGCTCGGCTGGAATATCGCCGAGTAGGCCGTCGAGTGAATCGACACCGATGACGCCGAGCATCTCGGCTCGTTCAGAATCTGTTGATGGAATGTAGGGGTGGTTTGCGGAGGTGTTCACTGATGAAGGCATTGAAGTGGTCGTTACTCCAACGTCGCTTCATAGGTCGCCGCGTCCATCAATACATCGAGCTGGGCGGTATCGCTAATCTCGACTTTGATCAGCCAGCCCGAACCGTACGGCTCTTCGTTCACTGCCTCTGGCCTGTCGGTAGCTTCGGAGTTGACCTCGACGATCTTTCCTCCGACTGGTGAAAAGAGATCGCTCACAGCCTTAACCGATTCGATCTCGCCAAACTTGGCGAACTGCTCAACTTCGGTTCCCGCTTCCGGTAGATCGACGAACACGACGTCACCAAGTGATTCCTGTGCGAAAACGGTCACGCCTACTTCAGCGATATTCCCGTTCATTCGCACCCACTCGTGTTCTTTTGAATATTTCAGTTCTTCCGGGTACATCTACGATCCAAATTTCTTTTCGTTTTGAGTGTCTATTTCAGTTACAGCAAATCGGCTTGGCGAGCGACCTAACCGCGTTTATAGCCACGTTTGTAAAAAGGCATATCAACGACTTCGGCTTCAACCAGTCGACCACGAACGTCGATGACTATCTGGGTACCGGTCGCAGAGTACTTTTTCTCAACGTAGCCCATGCCAATGCCACCGTCAACAGTCGGTGAATGAGTCCCTGATGTCACTATTCCTATTACGTTCGAATCGTCTATCTCGGACGTTCCCCCGCTTAGTATGTTCAGACCAGTTCTGGGAATACCCCGACCAGTCATTTTGAACCCGACAAGAGCGCGTGCCTGTTCCTGGGTCGAAAGCTGTTTTAGAGCGAGTCCGGCTATGCATCCGGGGGCCTCGAAATATGCGAATCTTCCGAAGCCAGCTTCGAATGGATTGGTGTCGGTCGAAAGGTCGTTGCCGTGGAGCAGTAGACCCGCTTCGAGCCTGAGCACATCTCGGGCGCCAAGCCCAGCCTCAACCACACCGGCTTCTTTGAGCATCGACCAGAGTTTTACACCCTGATCGGCTGCGACAACTATCTCGAATCCATCTTCACCGGTGTAGCCGGTTCGGGCGAGAGTGGCGGGAATGCCGTTCATTTCGGCTTCACCGATACGAAAACGGCGGATTTTCGAGGCTGCATCTCCGGTTAGCTCGTCGATGATTCGAACTGCTTCGGGACCCTGAACAGCGATCATCGCCGTATCGTCAGTGATCACGTTCATCGTGAATCCTGACGATCCCTTCAGGTGGGGGTTAATCCAGTCCATGTCGGCATCGGTGTTCCCGGCGTTTATTACGAGCAGAAACTTTTCGTCGCCAGCTCGATAGACCATCGCGTCGTCGATGATTCCGCCGCTGGCATCGCAGATGAAGTTGTACTTGCCTCGACCAACTTTGATGATCGGCAAATTCGCTGAAAGTATCGTGCCCAGAAACGACTCGGCTCCCGGACCTTCGAACTCGAGTCGGCCCATGTGCGACACATCGAACATACCCGCCGTGTTCCGAACTGCTTTGACCTCGGCGATGATTCCGTTCGAGTACTGAACGGGCATGTCCCATCCGCCAAACGGCACCATTTTTGCGCCCGCTTCAACATGTTTTGCATGAAGCACGGTCTTTTTCAGGCTCTCGTTTTGAGATTCAGAGGTCAATATCAACTCCGGTAGGGCTCAACCAATTGGGTACTTTTGGCGAGGGTGGGCAGAGGGTCAATACTCTGCGTGCGTTACGCTATTGATTCATGTACGCCAACGGGCACGTTAAATATTAACCTGAATCAGCCAGAAATACCGTAAATGCCAGAAGAAATATCAGCGCGAAAAACATTCTCATCTGCGACTCCCTTACCTGCGGGATCACCTGCGGCCGTGCGGGTGGGCGACAGATTCTTCACATCAGGCATAGTTTCTGATCGAACGGGCGGGCTCGCATCGGAGTCTCATAGGGTTTTCCAACTCATCGCTGAGCTACTCAGAAGTGCCGGGCTCTCTACGGGCGACGTGGTGAGAACTCGGATCTGGCACACGTCAAAAGACAGTGGGGAATCTGAGGCACTGCTGCGCGTGGTGCACGGAGTGATCTTCAGCCATCCGGGTCCCGCTTTGACCATTGTTCAGGTTGAGCGGCTGCCCGGCGGGGTCGAGGTAGCAGTTGAACTGGAGGCGATCGCTGACAGTGCAGACGATTCGACGAAGTACGAGTCTGACTACGAATCGTCGAGCTCGATGGCCGTTCGAGTTGGTGGCGAACTGTGGACGTCAGGGCTCCGAGGCGATCCTGGTGTAGACCGTGACACGCAGGTTGTTCAGGCGTTGGAGAATGCGACCGGGCTGATGAAGCAAGCAGGGATTGGGGCTGGCGACGTTGTTTCGACGAGGCATTTCATGCGTCACGACGTGCAGTTCGATTCGGACCCAGCGCAATGGCTCGCTTTTAAAGCACCCTCGATACCAACGTCTGCGGGAGTCGCAGTTTCAGGTGTTGGCGGGGATGGACAGGTCGTTTCTATCGAACTTGAAGCGGTTGCAGGGGCTGCCGACGGGCGAACAAACATCCGTTCCGGTCGCACGTACGAGGTTGAGGCCAACTACTGCCGGGCTGTGCTTGTCGATGGCGGTGATGCGATCTACGTGGCGGGAACTACTTCGATGATACCCGGAGAAATCATCCAGCACCCCGGCGAGGTTGGCCCGCAGGTCGATGACGCTCTCGAAATCATCAAGTGGTCGATCACGGAACTTGGGTTCGACTGGGGTGATCTAGCCCAGACCCGTACGTACGTTGTCGGCGGTGACGATGAGATTTCCGAGGCTGTATCGGCCCTCGAGCAAGCGCTACCAGATCACCATGTCGCAAATACGATAGTCGGCGTTCCTGTACTTGGACGCCCGGGAGTGGTTATCGAGATCGAAGCGCGGGCGGTTCGGTCCATCTAGGCAAACCAAAACTCATCTGAAGTAAGCTCCACTCATTTCCCGACCGAAGCGAAGAGTAGTGGAGGGATCTGGAGGGGTCGCGGAATGCCTTGCGACGGAGTAGGCCGTCCTCGGTTGGAGGGGCAGACACGCGACCCCACCAGATCCTTCGACTCCGATGACTTCGCTCAGGAAATCGGGTGAATTCTTTTGGGCGCTTGTAAAAACAATCGGACGGCCGTTAGGGCTCGTCGCTGAATAGTTCTTCCCAGGTCGGCATGGTGCCTGACTGCGGCTGGGAGAATGGATTGCTTGAACGCAGCAACCGAGCATGATCGGCCCTGACGGAATTCAGCGTTGGCGTGCTGTGCCCTTTAGCGAGCGGCGAGCCGCCACTGACACCTGTCAGCTTCGAGGGCGCCTCTCCGTCGTCTTCAAGTCCTTTTGAGTGCACCGCGACCCTGAAGCGACCCAGTCCTTCCGGGTCGATCAGTGAACCGATCCCCGCGAGGTCCTCTTCCGTATCGCTTCTCGATCTCTCTCTACGTGACGAACGGTCGCTGATTTCACTTAAGAACCCATCTATTCCAAGGTTCGATAGGAACTCCTGTTGCGAAGGCTTACCGACGCGCTTGATCCCATGAACCATCAACGGGTGATCCACAGCGGTGAAATCGACGTGGGCTGTGATGTCCTGTGCGCCGATACGCCGTAACGGGTTCTGGCCGAGGGTGTGCTGGTAGTAGCAACGCAGCGACCCGTCGATGCGCGACGGCTTGTAGAGCTCGGGTCGGTCGTAGCCGTAGTCGATCGTAATCACATACCCGCGCTCAAGCGCTGCCGAGACTGAGTCGGACCAGTATCCGATCTTGAGATTCACCTCGCCTCGATACGACTCTGGAAGCGAGCCCAAAAACGGCTCGACCCGGGCTTCAACCTCCGGCTCGCTGACGTCTCCAACGGTTTCCGCGAACTGCCCATCTCGATAGTCGACGAAGATTTCCTTCACCTGACCGTTTTGAACAATGAACCGATTCACCGGGTGCGCATCGATCAGTTCGTTCGAAATCACGCACCCTGTCACTCCGACGGGGAGTGTGGAGTTGTCGCCTACCAGTTCGGAGCCCGCAGGCGGAACCATGTCGGTCGAAATATATGAAATGGCTTTCGAAAATTCGGGGAGTTCTTTCTCGACGTACTCGGTGATGTCGGATTCCAACACGCCATTGCCCGCTCCCATTTCCACTACGACAAATTCATCTGGCGATCCGAGATTTCGCCACATTTCGTCGAGTTGAAGTGCGAGTAACGCCCCGAACGCGGGATGGGTAACAGGGCTGGTGTAGTAGTCGCCATCGGTGCCGACTGGCGTCGATCCGGGCTGGCGTCGCCGTGTTGGGTAGTAGCCGTGCTGCTCATCGTAGAGAGCGGCTTCCATGAACGCCTCGAACGTGATCGGACCGTACCGAGCGATGTGATCGATCAGTCGTTGTTCAAGTTCGCTATGTGAAGTTGGGGTTGTCATGCGATAGATCGCCTCGCCGCATTGTCATGCTCAACCTGATTCAGTATCTATGCCGACACGCGACGAGTTGGCGAATTAGCCTACGCCGTTCTTGCAATCTACGCGACGTTTTCTTTCATGATCGCGGCTAGGTTGCCGTCAGCGAGATGGAAAGTTCAGTGCTGGCTGAATCGAGTGGTCGCGGAGAGTCGCCATGGATACTGAATCAAGTTCAGCATGACAGTTGATAAAGCTAGATACGCTTGGGCAGTCAGTTGAGGAGCCTCCTCACTACCGCCCCACCGAAGATCCCTCCACAGGAGTCGGGACATCCAGCTAAACGCAACGCCCGACTAACGGTCGCCGATCGGAACGTACGTCTGCTCGCGCTTGCCTGTGTACTGCAAAAGCGGTCGAATCAGAATGTTGTGTTCGAACTGCTCGACGACCTGAACCGTCCAGCCAGGAATTCGACCAACTGCGAAGATCGGCACAAACAGATCCTGCGGAACGCCGTTTAGGTAATAGATAACCCCGGCGAAGAAGTCGACGTTCACGTGGATGCCACGTCGTGCGTACGGCTTCATAGCGTCGACTACGGCTTCGAGGATCTGGTACCACTCGGGCTGGCCCATCTCTTCACTGAGGTTCTTCACGCCCTCGCGCAGGTGACCTGCTCGTGGGTCTTCAGCCTTGTAAACACGGTGACCAAAGCCCATTACGCGTTCACGGTTTGTCAGAAGATTCTGCACATAGTCGGCTGCTCTATCTGCCGTGCCAATTTCTTTGGCCATCTGCATCACGTTTTCAGCAGCTCCACCGTGTGATGGGCCTGAGAGTGCTGCGATACCTGCTGTGACCGCGCCGTGAATGTCGGCTGCGGTTCCTGCAACAACACGAGCCGTAAACGCTGATGCGTTCGATCCGTGGTCGGCATGGAGCACGAAGTCCTTGTCCATCAGGTTCATCGCCTGCGAACTCGGCTCCTTGCCATCCATCATGTAGAGAAAGTTACCGGCGTGGTTCAGTGTTGTGCTGGGCTTCACCGGGTCTTTACCCTGTCGAATGTTGTGGTGTGCCATCACGATTGCTGGCACTTGTGACGTTAGCCGGTTGCCCTTACGAATCGTTGCCTCAGCCGAATTATCTGCACGATCAGGATCGAACCCTGCGAGAGCCGAAACAGCTGTGCGAAGAGCGTCCATCGGGTGCGAGTCTTTGACCAACTCGATCACATCGAAGATCTTTTCAGGGAGTTGGCGAGCAGACTTTAGTTCCGCGTCGAATTCGTCCAGCTCAGCCTGTGTCGGCAATTTGCCGTGAATGAGCAGGTAGCCGGTCTCTTCGAAGGTAGAGTGCTCGGCAAGTTCATTGATGTTGTAGCCCCTGTATTCAAGGACACCCTTTTTGCCATCGATGAAAGTGGTCTCACTCCTATCGAAGTAAACGCCTGTCAGCCCTCGATGAATTGTGATGTCGTCAGATGTCATGTGGGGTTACTTGTCCTTCGTCGCGCCTGCGTGAGGCAGCGCTGTACGAAAAGGGTGGTTAGTTGATAAGTGCAGGAAGTTCGGCTTCCATATGCTTTTTAAGCGATTGCGCAAGCCGTAGCGAACCGTTCGAGGCTACACTGCGCGCAATAGGCCGTCAAATTGACGGACTATTGCATTTCGTGAGGTTTTTATAGGTGAAAATAGCTAGCTATTTTCACCAGTTCAGGACTTATCGGCGATCTGTTTCAAGAATTTCTCAACGACGTCGTCGGCCGACATCGGATCGAGGTTTTCACCGGTTCGCGTCCGCACTGCAACAGTTGCAGACTCGACCTCGCGATCGCCCGCGACAAGCATGTATGGCACTTTTTGAAGTTGTGCCTGCCTGATCTTCGAGTTCATTCGGTCGTTCGAGTCGTTTACTTCAACCCGGATTCCTGCAGCAGCCAACTTCGCACCAACTTCGTGACAGTAGTCGTTGTGTCGATCGGCGATTGGCACTACTACAGCCTGAACAGGGGCCATCCACAAAGAGAAGGCACCGGCCAGATGTTCGATCAACACGCCAAGGAACCGTTCGAGTGAGCCGCACATCGCACGGTGGATCACAACGGGTCGTTGGCGACTGCCGTCTTCGGCCGAGTATTCAAGGTCGAATCGCTCAGGCAACGAGAAATCGAGCTGAACAGTGCCTAACTGCCAGTCACGACCAATCGCGTCGGGCACGAAGATGTCGATCTTGGGGCCGTAGAATGCGCCTTCTCCGGGCATCGCCGCGTATTCCTTGCCCGTGCCATCTAGAATCTCGGTGAGTGCCGCCTCGGCTTTGTCCCACATTTCATCTGACCCAACCCTTTTTTCAGGTCGGAGCGATAGTTCGAACCGGTAGTTTGCAAATCCGAGAGCCGTGAACGACTCATCGACCATGTCGAGGAACGATAGGACTTCGCTCCCGATCTGGTCGAGCATGCAGAAAATGTGGGCATCGTCTTGAACAAACGATCGAACACGCATCAGGCCATGGGTTACACCTGAACGTTCGTTCCGGTGCAGACGTCCGAAGTCTGCCCACCGCATTGGGAGTTCACGGTAGCTGTGTGAGTCGGCTAGGTAGAGCATCGCTGCGGCCGGGCAGTTCATTGGCTTAACGCCAAACTCCCGCTCGTCGACTTCCACGAAGTACATGTTGTCGGCGTATGCATCGAGATGCCCTGAACGTGCCCACAAATCGGTGTTGAAGATCAGCGGTGTCATGACTTCCTGATAGCCGTACTTCACGTACAGCTCTTTTACGTAGTCGATCAGGCTGTTCATAACCTGGGCGCCCTTTGGCAGGAAGAACGGGCTGGCGGGTGCGATCGGGTCGAAGAAGAACAATCCAAGCTGGCGACCCAACTTCCGGTGATCGCGCTTCTCGGCTTCTTCGATTCGCTTCAAATACGCCTTTTGGGCGTCGCGAGACTCCCATGCCGTGCCGTAGATGCGTTGCAGCATGGCGTTCTTTTCGTCGCCGCGCCAGTAAGCCCCGGCGGTCGACAGCAGCTTGTAGGCCTTGATATCGCCGGTGCGCTCCATGTGGCCACCACGACAGAGGTCTTCGAAGGCACCATCAGCGTGACTGCAGAACGTGACTCGTTCGTCGGCCGGGATTCCTTCGAGGATTTCGACTTTGTAGGCGTTGTCCTTGACCAGTTCGAGGGCCTCGTCTCGACTCGTCTCACGCTCAACAAACTCGGTGTTAGCGCGTATAGAATTCCGCATTTCGAGTTCGATCTTTTTCAGATCGCCAGGAGTGAACGGCTCTGAAACTGCAAAATCGTAGTAGAAGCCGTCCTCAATCGGAGGACCAATGGTCAGTTGGGCATCTGGAAATAGCGTGGTTACGGCTTCAGCGAGAACGTGGGCCGTTGAGTGGCGCAGTCGATCGCGGTGATCTTGCTGCTCTTCAGGTGATAGGTCTTTGAACTTAACTCTGCTTGCCATAGCGACTGGCTCCAAATATGCGAAACAAGCTCGGGTAATTAATAGCTGATGTTTCGCTGTGCAAATTTAGACACGCAAAAAACTACTGCGTATCGAGGAGGAGGGAGGCGCGTCGCTGTCCGAGGTGGGCGGCGCGCCTACGTAGTGGCGGTACCGCGCCCGTTAGACGGGCTGCACTCCATTGTGTCGCGTCCGACGAGAGCCGTGAGGTGAGATACACCGTTGTCGGGCTCGATCGAGAAATGTATTTGCGACTCGCTGCACATACGCCAACTATATCCGCTTTGGCACTAAAGCTAAAGTGGTGGGCGGTACAGGACTTGAACCTGTGACCTCGTCGATGTCAACGACGCGCTCTAGCCAACTGAGCTAACCGCCCCCGTTATTTCGCGGGATCCGCCCAAATAAGCTAAGTAAGGCGAAAGCTTAATTTTATATGAAAATCCGGGCGCTGCCGATATAGCAGACGTATGCGTTTTCGGTGACGTTGGACGGTGATTTCGATAAGACGTGGTTCCTTTTTCAAGGCCCGCCCAATTTTTCGATCGAAGCGATAGCGGCGTAGATCATCGGCCTGCCAATATCCCATCCAGTTAAATAAGTTGGCCCCGGCGTTTCCACCGGGGCCAACTTGTTTATCTTTTTTACTAGAGCGAAGTGCTACTTGGCTGAACTGCCGTCGCCGTCGCTGTTGGCGCTACTGGCGTCGTCACCTTCATCCGCGAACTGTGGTGCAGGCTCAACGTTTTCTTCGGCCGTCGATGTCGAAGCACGAAGTGCCTCGGCTGCTCTCGCAGCGTCGTCGTCACCAGAGTCTTTGGATTCGCTGCTTTTACCAGTGGCGTCGGTCAAAGCCGATACCGCTGCCAGCAGGCCATCGTCTTTAGAAACGTCAGTTGAAGCAACTGCTGCCGCGGCGGCTGTGGCTGCGTCACCACCGGTTGGGGGTCCATTATCGGCACCAACGCCAACCATGTCGCCACCACCGATAGCTGCGAGTGCTTCTTCGAACGTCGCAGGTGCCTGGGTAAAACCAGTAAGTCGGCCTTCCTTGCGCTCGCCTTCTTGCACACCAAGGCGTTCGCGACCTTCGGGGGACTGGTCCAGTCGAGCTGGGATCAATCGTCCGATGATCACGTTTTCCTTCAGACCGTTCAGGCGGTCGACAGATCCGTTTACAGCGGCCTCCGTCAGCACTCGAGCAGTCTCCTGGAATGAAGCTGCTGCCAGGAAGCTCTGGGTGCTGAGGGATGCCCTCGTTACTCCCAGAAGAACCGGACTTGCAGTTGCGGGTTCTCCGCCTTCAGCCAGAATGTTGTTGTTGGTGAACTCGTACTCGTGCCTGTCGGCCAACTCGCCCGGCAGCAGATCGCTGTCGCCCGGGTTGTCGACTCGAACCTTGCGCATCATCTGGCGAACGATCACCTCGATGTGCTTGTCGTGCAACTGCACACCCTGTGACCGGTAAACGGCCTGAACCTCGTCAACCAAGTAACGCTGTACGGCGCCCTGACCTTCGATTCGCAAGATATCCTGCGGGTTCTTCGGGCCATCTGTCAGCGGGGCACCTGGCTCGATTACTTCTCCGTCTCTCACCAGAATTTCCGATGCTGCGGGAATAACGTACTCGCGTTCATCTGTTTCATTCCAGGTGATCCGAACAGAAGTCTTTGTGACATGTACGGTTCCGGCGACCGGGGCGAAAATCTCTTCTGCGAGCTCGTCCAGGGTACCTGCCTTCTTGGCAGCTGCCATCGCCGTCTTCTTCACCGAAAGCACTGCCTCTCCAGCATCAATCCAGTCGCCTGTCTTGATGGCCTGGCGGTGCGTGTCAGGGATGTCCAATTCCTCTGAGAATACCTCGGTAGAGATGACTCGAACCACACGGCCTTCTGGCAACTGTGCAAGTTCAACCTTGCCACCAATTTCAGAAAGAATCGCCATGCCCTTGGGTTGTCGTGCTTCGAAGAGTTCAACGACACGAGGTAGACCGGACGTGATGTCCTTTCCGGCGATACCACCAGTGTGGAACGTTCTCATCGTCAGCTGCGTACCCGGCTCACCAATCGACTGTGCGGCAATAATTCCAACTGCTTCGCCCAGTAGTGCTGGCGTTCCGGTGGCAAGCGACGCTCCGTAGCATTTCTGCGAAATTCCACGTTGAGTCGTGCTCGAAAGGGGTGAGAATACCCACGCCTCTTTAACGTTTGCCTCTGTGATTTCTTCTGCGATCTCTCGCGTGATCAGTTCGTCTCGGTCAACGATGACTTCACCCGTCTCGGGGTGCACCACTGGCTCGGACGCGTGGCGAGTCACAATTCGTTCGGCGAGCGGCGCCTGTATTCCGCCTTGAGTATCGCCAGAAATCAGAATGCCCTGGGCACCGAGGTCGTTGTCAGTTGTGATGATCACGTCTTGAGCGACGTCAGCAAGACGTCGAGTCAGATAACCCGAGTCAGCAGTTCTCAGTGCTGTGTCAGCAAGACCTTTTCGAGCTCCGTGAGTCGAAATGAAGTACTCAAGAACCGACAGCCCCTCAGCAAAGCTGGAGCGAATCGGCATCTCGATAATCCTGCCCTTCGGGTCTGACATCAGTCCACGCATGCCGGCCATCTGCTTGATCTGCGCGATGTTACCTTTGGCTCCCGAATCGGCCATCGTGAAGATACCACCATAGTTTGGCAGCGTGTCTTCAACAGCCTTCGTCATCTTATCTGAAACGTCGGTCCAGATTTCGACAGAAGCCTTGTATCGTTCCGGTTCGGTGATCAGACCTTCCTGGTACTGCTCGTCAAGTCGGGCGATTTTCGTGTCGGCAGCCGAAAGCAGCGACTGCTTCTGCGGCGGCACAACAATGTCTTTGATAGCGATCGTGGTACCCGACTGTGTCGCGTAGCTGAAGCCCAACTCCTTCAGCTTGTCGAGCATGATGGAAGTTTCTTTGTTTCCGTACTCATTCACGGCTTCACTGACAACTGCTTCAATTTCAGGACGAGCGAACAGGTGGTTTCTGAAACCCATAGCATCGGGCAATGCACGGTTGAAGATGATGCGACCAACAGTCGTCTCAATCCATTCACCTGAACCATCTCGGACCCGCGCTATCTCACGAAGTTTAATTCGTTCGGTATCGTGCGCCAGTTGCATATCCCCGAAGTTGGCGTAGATCGCGTATACGGCGTTACCATCTTCGTCTTTTTTAACCGGCGTCAGGCCCTCACCGTCAACACCGGTCAGGTAGTACATACCAAGATCCATGTCCAGCGTCGGTGAAACAATTGGGAATCCCGAGCTCGGTGCGAGCATGTTGTTGGTAGAAAGCATCAGTCGTTGTGCTTCGAGTACCGCTTCTCGTGAAAGCGGAACGTGCACGGCCATCTGGTCTCCGTCGAAGTCAGCGTTGAAAGCTGTGCAAACGAGCGGGTGAATCTGAATGGCCGATCCATCGACAAGTATCGGCTGGAACGCCTGAATACCGAGTCGGTGGAGTGTTGGTGCACGGTTGAGCATGACCGGGTGGTTCTGGATAACTTCTTCGAGAATGTCCCATATCTCCGGGCGAGCGCGCTCTGTCATTCGCTTAGCACTCTTGATGTTGTGGGCGTAGCCCTTCACGACAAGTGCGTTCATTACGAACGGCTTGAACAGTTCGAGAGCCATCTTCTTCGGCAGCCCACATTCGTTCATCTTGAGCTGCGGGCCGGAGATGATGACTGATCGTCCGCTGTAGTCGACTCGTTTACCGAGAAGGTTCTGGCGGAATCGACCCTGCTTACCACGCAGCAGGTCGGTCAACGACTTGAGCTTGTGGTTGTGGCTGCCCTGAATGGCGCGGCCACGCCGGCCGTTGTCGATTAGTGCATCGACGGCCTCTTGCAGCATTCGTTTTTCATTACGAATAATGATTTCTGGTGCCTGTAGACCGATAAGGTGCTTCAACCGGTTGTTCCGGTTGATAACCCTTCGATACAGGTCGTTCAGGTCGCTGGTGGCGAATCGGCCACCGTCAAGCTGAACCATTGGGTGAAGCTCTGGCGGGAGAACCGGTAGAACTGTCAGGATCATCCACTCGGTCTTGTTGCCGCTCTTTCGGAAGGCCTCAACAACACGAAGTCGCTTGATCGCCTTCTTGCGACGCTGACCTGAGGTGTTTCGAACCTGATCTTGAAGTTCGGCTCGAACGAGGTTGAGGTCCGTGTTCTGAAGAATCTCAAGAACGGACTCAGCACCCATGGATGCCTTGAAGACCTGGCCGAATTTATCACGGAGTTCGCGGAATCGAGCCTCGGTCAGGAGGTCCATAACCTCGATGGCCTCAAGGTCGTCGATCTTTTCCTGTACATCGGCTTCAACGCCAGCTTTCTGCTCATCAGTCAGTTCAGAAAGTTTTGCAGATGCGCTTTCGCCCTTGAATTCAGCAATTTCAGCCTTCTCGGACTCGGCTCGTTCGGTTGCCTCTTTTTCGGCTTTTACAAGCTGAGCTTTGGTCGCCTTCTTCTTTGGCTTGTCGATCTCCGACATTTCGAGGGCAATTCGATCGGACTCTGCCTTGGCGTTGAACATTTCTTGCATGGTTACGGCAAGAACCGCCTCAACACCACTACCCGCAAGAGACTCTTTTAACGCTTCTCCGAGTCGATTGATCTCTGCGTCCCGGTACGCTTCGAGCTGCTCGATAGCGTTCTGCCGAGCCATGTTGTCGACAGAAGTCACGACATATTGCGCAAAGTACAGGACACGTTCGAGGTTGCGGGGTGATAGGTCGAGCATCAGGCCCAAACGTGAAGGTGTTCCCTTGGAAAACCAGATGTGAGCAACAGGAGCCGCCAGTTTGACGTGACCCATTCGCTCGCGTCGTACCTTGGAACGCGCTACTTCAACACCACATCGGTCGCAGATAACGCCTTTGTAGCGGATTTTCTTGTACTTACCGCAGTAGCACTCCCAATCCTTGGTAGGACCAAAGATGCGCTCACAAAACAGGCCGTCTTTTTCCGGCCGCAATGTGCGGTAGTTAATCGTCTCCGGTTTGGTCACTTCTCCGTATGACCATGCTCGAATCTGCTCTGGAGAGGCCAGGGAGATTCTGATTGCGTTGAAATCGGCGCCCGACTGCGTCATAAGTGGCCGTTTCCTTGCCTTCCGAGGTTTTACTCTCGTGGGCGGCTAACCCGGGTAGTAAAACTGGCACTAAGCCAGCTAATTGAGATGTCCCGATGAGTCTCTAACGAGACATACCGGGACGTAATTTGTTTAGTTAGTTCTCTTCGTCTTCAGTACCGGGAGTGCCATCAGTGCCATCTGCCGACTCTTCGGAAGCGAGTGTCTGAAGTGAATCCTCGGTAGGCTCTTCAGATTCATCGCCATCTTTTTCTTGATCCTCAGCCTCTTCTTCAGCATCCTCGTCGGCCAACTCAACAGGCAGTTCGTCACCACCTGGAAGTTCCTCAATGTCCAGAGCGTCGAGAGGCTCGTCACTCAAGTCGTTCCAGTCGAGCGGTGCACCAAGCGTTGCCGACATTTCCTGAGCCTGGGTCTGCGCTTGTATAAATCGTTCGATATCTTCGTTCAGAAGTTCGACCGAAAGCCCAAGTCCCTGAAGTTCCTTGAGAAGAACGTGGAAGGATTCAGGAACACCCGGCTGGATGACCTCTTCTCCCTTCACGATAGCCTCGTAGGTTTTTACTCGACCAATCACGTCGTCAGACTTGATGGTCAGCATTTCCTGGAGTGTGTATGCCGCTGAATATGCTTCGAGCGCCCACACTTCCATTTCACCGAATCGCTGGCCACCGAACTGAGCTTTACCACCGAGCGGCTGCTGGGTGATCAGCGAGTAAGGACCAGTAGACCGGGCGTGAATTTTGTCTTGAACAAGGTGAATGAGCTTCAGCATGTAGACGTTTCCGACCGTAATCGGGCCGTCGAACGGAATACCGGTTCGGCCATCATGGATCATCTGCTTGCCGAAAATCGGAGCCGAAAGGTTTCGCTCTCGGGAGATTTTCAGAGATAGCTGCATGAGCTCGGACGGCTTCATGCCATCTGTTTCAACCCCTAGAGTTTCTTTCAGCCAGATGCGGAGGCAGGCTTCTCGAGCGACGCCCCTGTTGGACTGAGCATCGCTCCAGAGTCGATCACGGTCGAAACCGCGCTCTTCTAGATACGCATCGACTTTGGCCCAGTCGATGTCATTCGAGTCAAGATCGTACTGGTTTATGGCGTTCGACTCACGAACGAACCATGCACGTGCCAGTTGATCCTCGATAACGTTGTCTTGTGCGCCATCGAATACAGGAGTCCGAGCGTGGAATCCAAGCGTTTCTGCAGCCCAACCCAGGTGGGTTTCGAGCAGTTGACCAAGGTTCATTCGAGAAGGAACACCGATCGGGTTCAGCATGATGTCGAGCGGCGTGCCGTCGGGGAGGAATGGCATATCTTCACGTGGAAGAATCTTCGCCACAACACCCTTGTTGCCGTGTCGGCCAGCCATTTTGTCGCCCTGGTTGATTTTTCGAGTGTGAGCAACCCAAACACGAACAGTCTTAGTCACGCCTGGCTGAAGGTCGTCGCCGTTCTCTTTCGTTAGAACACGAACATCGATCACCTTGCCATGCTGACCGTGCGGTACTCGCAGGCTGGTGTCTTTTACGTCACGCGCCTTCTCACCAAAGATGGCTCGCAGGAGCTTTTCTTCGGCAGTCAGTTCCGTCTCTCCCTTTGGAGTGATCTTGCCAACCAGAATATCGCCCGGGGTCACCCATGCGCCAATCCGTACGACTCCCTCGTCGTCGAGGTCCCGAAGGCTCTCTTCACCAACGTTGGGAATGTCACGAGTGATCTCTTCGGGACCAAGCTTGGTCTCTCGAGCTTCAACTTCGTGTTTGTCTATGTGTATTGAAGTAAATCGGTCATCTTTCACGAGGTCTTCGTTCAGGATGATCGCGTCTTCGTAGTTGTATCCGTCGAAGGTCATGAAACCAACGAGCAGGTTCTGTCCAAGAGCAAGTTCACCGTTCTCGGTCGACGAACTGTCGGCAAGCGGTGTTCCAGCATTCACCTTGTCGCCCTTTTGGACGATCGGGTGCTGGTTGATCGATGTGCCGTTGTTGGATCGAACGAATTTCGTCAACGGGTACTCAGTCGACCTACCGTCTTCACTGAGAATCTTCACGTAATCGCTCGTCGACGATGAAACGACACCCTCGGTTTCGCTCATCACTACCTGACCTGAGTCAGTAGCGACTCGGTACTCCATGCCGGTTCCCACCAGCGGAGCCTGAGGTCGAATAAGCGGAACGGCCTGTCGTTGCATGTTCGAACCCATGAGAGCTCGGTTTGCGTCATCGTGTTCGAGGAACGGAATCAGTGCAGTCGAAATACTTACGATCTGCATCGGAGACACGTCGAGGTAGTTAACTTCATCCGGGTGAACGTATGTATACGATTCACTACCACCCACACGAACCTCAACGAGTTCAGTTGTGATCTGGCCCTTGGCATCCATCAGCGTTGTTGCCTGGCCGATGGTGTTGTTCTCTTCATCGTCGGCAGAGAGGTAATCTCGATCACCCTCATCTGCGGTGACATAGGCCTGAACCTTCACCACGCGAGCCTTCAGAGCGTTGACAATCTCAGCAACCGGAATCGTTATCGGCTTTCCAGACTCGGCAATAACCTTGCCATTTTCGTCTGCAATGTCCTCGAATGGTGTACGACCCTGAATGTCGGGGTTGTCGCTGTCCATCGTGCGCAGAATTCTGCGGTACGGCGTCTCGATGAATCCGTAATCGTTCAAGCGGGCATAAGTCGAAAGTGAACCCAGAAGACCAATGTTTGGTCCTTCAGGAGTCTCGATCGGGCAGATTCGGCCGTAGTGAGATGCGTGTACGTCACGTACATCGAATCCGGCACGCTCACGGGAGAGTCCGCCAGGGCCAAGTGCTGACAGACGACGCTTGTGCGTCAGTTCTGACAGTGGATTGGTCTGGTCCATGAACTGCGAAAGCTGCGATCCCCCGAAAAACTCACGAACGGCTGCAACTACAGGCCTGATGTTGATCAGCGCGGCAGGAGTCGTCGTGGTCGGGTCCATCTGGGTGGTCATGCGCTCTTTTACAACGCGTTCCATTCGCAGAAGGCCAACACGGAGCTGGTTCTGAATCAGTTCACCAACTGCTCGAACACGACGGTTACCGAGATGGTCGATATCGTCGTTTCGGGCGCGACCGTTGTTGATGTTGATCATGCGCCGAACCAGTTCAACGAAGTCGTTTTTCGTCAGGGTTCGGGTCGTCTCATTAACTCCGAGCCTTCGGTTCAGCTTGTATCGGCCAACCGCGCCCAGGTCGTATTTACGATCATTGAAGAACAGGTTGTCGATCAGATCACGTGCGTTATCAACACTTGGCGGCTCACCGGGGCGCAATCGACGATAGAACTCAATAAGAGCCTCATCTTCAGTCGTTGCGGCAGTGTCCTTCGCCAGAGTGGCAGCCATGTAGTTGTGGAACGGGTCGTCGTCAACATCGGCAACCAGAGCGAGGATTTCTTCATCGGTTGTCCAACCGAGCGCTCGCAAGAGCGTGGTAATCGGTGCTTTTCGCTTTCGGTCAACCTTCACGGAAAGCAGGTCTTTGTTGCTCGTTTCGAGTTCAACCCACGCACCGCGGTACGGAATCAGCTTGGCGCTGCACAGCTCACGACCGCTCGCAGGGTCGGTCTTCGTTGTGTAGTAGGCACCGGGTGATCGGACCAACTGAGAAACAACCACGCGCTCGGCTCCGTTGATCACGAAGGTACCGTTGCTGGTCATCATCGGCACATCGCCGAAGAACAGCGTCTGCTCTTTTACTTCACCGGTTTCTTTGATGACGAGCTGAACTGTGATGTAGATCGGCGCCGAGAAAGTTATCTCGCGCTTCCTGCATTCACGCTCTGTGTGCTTCGGGTCGCGAATCTCGTGGTTGAGGAATCGGAGGTCAAATCGACCACCCGAGAAGTCTTCAATTGGGGAAATCTCTTCAAGAAGGTCTTTCAAACCGTCTGTCGTGAGCCATTCAAATGAGTTGACCTGAACTTGCACGAGGCTGGGAACATCAACAGAGTTCGCTATGCTGTTGAACCCTTTGTAGTCGGGCTTCTCAGATGGGGCTAATCGGCGATCAACGATGACCATGCACACACTCCTAGAGTGACTGGATTATGGATTACACGCGTGCGAGAGACACCCTCAAACGCGTAAATACCGAAGAGCGCGCGATCTTACCTCACGTACTTTCGGTGTTGTTGGGAATTAATTGATATGAACCAGGGCGAGACGAAAAGAGATGGACATTTCTCTGACAGCCTCGAAGTCTAGCTCTCTCCCTATGTGAATGTCAACGTATATACAAAGAAGTATGCAGCTGCTGGCCAGAATTCAGCGATGATTTACTCGTAACTGGTCGTCATCACCCCAAGCTGGTAGACCAAAAGCGAGATATCATTAAATACAGATCGCACTTTGCTCTTATAAAGCTCAGTTCAAACATTTGACTAAATTATGTAAATTCCAAAAAATGTGTGTACCGATCGAATGAATAACCTCTCGGAGAGAGGATGAGTTCGGCTAGGGGGCTTGTGGTGCTGAGAACGATCACAAAAGAACTTGCGCTGGTGGTAGGTTGCTACCTCACTTTTGCGCTCGCCAAGAACCTGACTGATCCCTCCCCGGTTCTCAAAGCCGTTTCGAACGGTTGGAGCGTACTTAGGCTCGAAACCGCGCTCGCGCTGAATCACGAGCCGTTCGTTCAGCAGATTATCGGCCGAGTCTCTTTCGGATCACTCGTCGCGCTAACCTACTTCTACGCAATTGGAATGTGGGTTGGGCTGATCGCCATGGCAGCGATCCTCTTCATCAAGAACCGACCGCTATATCTCTACCTCAGGCGGATATTCGTACTGTCGATGTTGTTGGCGGCAGTAGTTTTCGCTGTTTACCCGTTAGCTCCACCCAGGTTCATGCCCGGACTCGGAGTGACCGACACCCTTACTCTGCTTGGTCTCGACCCAGCACCTGCATCTGATTCAGCTATCAGCTACAACCGATTCGCTGCAATGCCCAGCCTCCACTACACATGGGCCCTGCTGGTGATGATTGGCGCATTCAAGTTCGGTGGATTCTGGACGAAGGTCGCTGGGTTCACATTCCAACTGCTGATGTTCGTGGCGATAATCGCAACCGGAAATCATTACGTGCTGGACGCAATTGCCGGGGCGATTCTGTTACTCGTCGTTATATACATCGCTCGAATCTGGATTCGATACGACCACTTGTTCGAACAGTTGGCGCAAGACTACTCAAACCGAGTTCGCCGGGTCCAGATTCAAATCCCGAGACCTGACTGGCGCGCACGAGCCGAGAACGTAGCTGTTCGAGATCTTCACCAACTGCTTGTGTCAGGCTTCGTTACCCGCGGGAGATACTCTGCACGGACATCACCAAGCAGAGGCGCCGTGTCGTGCCTTTCGGGCAGCAGTCATTCCGTCCCGAACTCGACGACCTGAGCCTCATACTGAGCTGACCCCTCGTTCTGGCGATCCTGAATCTCCGGGAGCCAGTGACTCTTAATGTAGGCCAGCACCTCGATCACCTGCTCGTCCGTTAGTGTTCCGCGGAACGCTGGCATTACGGTGGCGAGCGGCGGCCGGTCAAGAACCCACTGGAACAACAGGCGGTCAGGGTGATGCCATGTGTGACCAGCGTCTCCGTGAACCGGTGCGGAGGCGAGATTAATCGGCCCGTTCACTGGACCGTGGCACGATGCACAATTCTCGGCGTAGATCCGCCCGCCAGACACAACACGGTCGCCAGTGATCTTGACAGGGAATGCTCCACTCGATTGCGCTGCAGGATCGACCCTCGTGTCGACCCTGTTATCGCCACACGCACTCACAGCCACTGCCAAAAGCAACGCTAGCGCCGCAACATAAATCTTCTTCATTTGTATCTCCGCACGCACTGACGACATCTAATCCTCACGATTACCAAACCCAGGCCCCCCCGGTGGGGGTATATACTACATGGATTCGCCCTCAAAAACCGCCCAATAGCGCCTTATGCGGCAATGCCAACGTGAAAACACCATGATTCATGAACACCACAACCACGAAGGTCACGAAGCTGCAAAAGCCGAGACCCGTGAAGACGCTATCAAACGGCTCAGCTATATCGAAGGTCATTTGGCGGGCGTGAAGAAGATGGTTGAGGACGACCGCTACTGCGTCGATATTCTCCGGCAGACATTCGCTGTGCGGCGAGCACTTCAGAAACTCGAAAGTCAGTTAATTGGCGGGCACCTCCGCACCTGCGTCGTTGATGGAGTGAAAGAGGGCCGTGAAGAACACGTTCTAAGTGAGTTAGTGGAGCTTTACGAAATTGCAGACCGATAATCCAACTTTAACTTCTGTTCCGACAACTGAAGAAGTCGAAGAAATGCTTTCGACTCTAACTTTCAGCATTGGCGGCATGACCTGTGCTGCCTGCGTACACCACGTTGGAAACGCGCTTAACGAAGTTCCGGGAATCAGCGATGCCCAGGTTAGCCTTGGCACCGAAACAGCAACTGTGGAGTTCGCTTCGAACTCGGTAACAAAGTCCGATCTTCGAGATGCCCTGTCTGGCGCCGGTTACTCGGTGAGGCAGTTTGCGGATGAAGATACGTCCATATTTGCCGATGGCGACAAGACGATACGCGAAGCAGAGCTAAAACAGACGCGCTACATGATGATCACCAGTCTCGCGGTTGCTGCGTTCGTGATGATCGCAATGAACTACACGGCGATCAGCTCGCTATCGAAGCTATCGCCTACCGCGATAAACGTGTTTTTCCTGGTGCTTGCGACTCCGGTGCAGTTCTGGGCCGGGGCTCGGTTTTACAGGTCCGCATGGTCAGCTGCAAAGCTCCGCACTTCAAACATGAACACGCTTGTGGCGATCGGAACGTCGACCGCCTACTTCTACAGTCTCGCGGTCACCGTTCTACGCCCGCTATTCGAGGATTCGCTGGCGTTTTACGGTGCAGCTGTGGGTGGCAGTCACTCCACGGGCACGTATTTCGATGTATCGGCCGCGATCATCGGTCTGATCCTGCTGGGGCGATGGCTGGAAGCTCGGGCGCGCGGGCGCACTTCCGATTCGATCAAGAAGCTGATGGGTATGCAGCCTTCAACTGCAATGGTCGTAAAAGATGGCGTGCCGATGGAGGTCGAGATCGCCGATGTTGTATCCGGGGACTTCATCGTTCTGCGACCCGGTGAGCGTGTGCCGGTTGACGGAAAGATCACTGAAGGCGCGACGACTATCGATGAATCGATGCTCACAGGCGAACCTGTGCCAGTGGAAAAGCAGGCGGGTGACGATCTCTTCACCGGAACGGTAAACGGCACCGGAGCCATACGCTTCGCCGCCTCGACGGTGGGTCGTAACACCGTGCTTGCCGGAATCGTAAGAATGGTTCAGCAGGCGCAGTCGTCGAAAGCGCCGATAGAACATCTGGTAGATAAGGTCACTGCACGCTTCGTGCCGGCCGTTTTGATCATCGCGATAATAGTGTTCGCTATCTGGTCGTTCCTGGCTCCCGAGCCAGCAATGATCAACGCTTTGCTCATGACAGTCGCTGTACTGGTGATCGCCTGCCCGTGCGCACTCGGCCTGGCAACCCCGACCGCCATCATGGTTGGAATGGGGCGAGGTGCGACCAGCGGGGCGCTCATTCGAAACGCAGATGCGCTCGAGAGGGCACACAGAATCGACACCGTTGTATTCGACAAGACCGGAACTCTCACGGAGGGCAAGCCGGCGATTTCGAGTATTTCGGCGATCGATGTGACCGAACAAGAACTGATTCGACTCGCTGCGGCAGCCGAATCAGCCTCCGAGCACCCGCTCGCTACGGCTGTACTCGCCGAAGCAAAATCGCGTGACATCGAGATCCCCGATGCCACCAACGTCGATGCAGTGCCCGGTCGTGGCATCTCTGCAACGGTCGAAGGTTCGACAGTGATAGTTGGGAGCGCTGCGTTCATCGTCGAGATGACATCGGCGAAGTACGATTTCACGGAGCAGAGCTTCGTTATCGCCGAACGTGGCGAAACCGTGCTGGCGGTTGCCAGAGACGGCAATCCAATCGGGCTGATCGGTGTATCGGACAAGGTGAAGCCAGGGGCCAGCGATGCCATCAGTGAATTGACCTCGCGTGGCATACGCACCGTGATGCTGACTGGTGACAACAGGAGGACCGCACAGAAAGTCGCTGAGTCGATAGGTATAGACCACGTGATTGCAGATGTTCTCCCGGAAGGAAAGACAGCGGCAATAACCGAGCTGCAAAGTGAAGGACGTGTTGTAGCGATGGTCGGAGACGGCATAAACGATGCCCCTGCACTCGCTACGGCAGGCGTAGGTATCGCTATCGGAACAGGAACTGACATCGCTATCGAGGCGGCCGACGTGACGATCACTTCGGGTGATCCGGCAATTGTTGCCGAGATTGTCGATCTGAGCAGAAGCACGATGCGGACTATCAAGCAGAACCTGTTCTGGGCCTTCTTCTACAACGTTTTGCTGATCCCGATTGCAGCAGGGGCTATCTACCCGATCTTCAGCGATGGAACGGCTCCGGGGTTCTTGCATCCAATTATTGGAGAGTTTGGCTTCTTGAACCCGATCGTCGCTGCGGCCGCTATGGCGATTAGCTCGGTGACGGTGGTTTCGAACTCGCTTCGACTGGGTCGAGGCGCAAGAAAACGCAGCAAGGCTACTTCGGCACCGCCACCAAGCCCTCAACCCGGTCCTCAAGCTGAAGCAACAATTTAGATAGCGCTACAAAACAAACGAACCAAGCACAAATGAGTATGGAGATCCGAAATGAAAATCCCGTTCTTGGGCTCAAAATCTGAGGCCGCAACCGATCCCGTCTGCGGTATGAGCGTCGACACCAGCAACCCCGGCGGCGGGGTCGCAACGCACAAGGGCGAGGTCTACTACTTCTGTGGGCCAGGCTGTAGGGTTGCGTTTGAAAAGGATCCAGAAGGTTATCTCTCTGGCGAAAAATCTATAGAGATGTAATATCTGCTAGATGATTTTTCGCGGTTGCTTGCCTCGAAGCGCAAATAACTCGCATCTCATCGACCTAGTCGATGCGTCGAAAACCGAGAAACGCGCCAGAAGTACATACGGTCAATGTAGTCTGGCTGAATACGCGAATTAGTAACTAAATCCAGGAACAGGAATGCCCAATACCGAACAGCCGCCAGTAGATGGCGTTGCAATTGTCTACACACACCCGACATGCGGTTACTGCGATCTTCTGAAAGAGGATCTCGTCAAGGACGGTATCGCTTACCGCGAGATCGATGTGTCGAAGGAACCGGATAAGTGGGTTGAGGTAGAGCGGTTGTCCGGGGGTGACAAGATCACTCCGGTTATGGTCACTGCAACTGGCGAAGTCGAAATCGGCTACAAAGGCATAGGCTGCAACTACAACTAATGGCGACGCCATGTTTTCTGGTGGATCGGTTAGCCCGGACTTATTTTATCGCTCCTACACCGGCATGGCGCGAATACTCTGGCTGAATTTCAGAAGTAATGCCTTCTCGCTGTTGACTGGCATTAGGTACCAGCCGTACTCTCATTAGACGCGGTTAATTTCGCGACGTGGTCCCGTGGTGTAGTGGTCTAACACGCCTCCCTGTCAAGGAGGAGATCGTCAGTTCAAATCTGATCGGGATCGCCATAAACGTAAACGCAAAAGGCCCCGGGCGTAGTGCCCGGGGCCTTTTGCGTTTACGTTTATGGCGAGAGAAACGCGGTGGGATGGGAGTAGACGTTCTACTGATCTGCTCTCGCAGTTGCAGTTGCCAGCTCTCCTGAGGAGCCTTTGTCGTCTATCGTCACTTCGTCAGTACCCGGTGCCAGGTCGTACGCAGGCATGAACCTCCATACGAGCACCGTTCCGACGAAAGCAACGATTCCGCCGATTATGTAAACGGTCGAGGTGCCATCGATGAACGCGTTCTTCGACGCGATCGCCAACGCCTCTCCTGCTGTGCCTTCGAGCTGACCCGCAACATGCAGCGCAGCTCCGATCTGGTTGCTGGCTACCGCCGCAAGATCCCCAGGCAGGTCCGAAACTGCACCGACCATGCTCGACGCATAAATCGAACTGAGAATTGACCCGAAAATCCCGACACCGAGTGCTCCACCAATCTGGCGAACCGTGTCGTTGAGAGCCGAACCAACAACTGCCTGCGCCTCCGGAACAGCCGCCATCACGGCGTCAGTTGCAGGAGCCATGGTGTTAGCCATGCCAAGACCCATCAGGAAGACCAGCGATCCGGTGAGCCAGAAAGTGGTTTCAACATCGAGAAACGCCATGCTTACCATGGCTATTGGCACGAACAACATTCCAGCCGTCATTACGGTTCGGGAGTTGAACCTCGAGACCAGCGTCGCACTCGTAGGCACCCCGACCATGAAGCCCATCGCCAACGGAACCATGCGGAACCCGGTGTCGAGCGGTGAGTAGCCCTGCACGAACTGCAGGTACTGGGTGAGCATGAACATCATGCCCAGCATCGCCATGAACGCAATTCCGATCGATCCTGCCGCAGCCGATAAGCGAGCGTTCTTGAACAATTTCAAGTCGACCATCGGGTGCTCCTGGCGCTTTTCGTACCAGATGAACAATGCGGCGAACACGGCCGCTATTGCGAATCCGCCGAGCGTCACTCCAGAGAGCCAGCCCTTCTAGGGCGCTTCGATGATTGCGTATATCAATGCCGATAGCGAGACCATCGAGGTACCCGCACCTGTCCAGTCGATCGTCTTGGCGCCCGGATCCCGGCTTTCAGGAATCACAAATAGCGATCCAGCCAACGCAAGCAGTACAACGGGAACGTTCAACAGGAATACCGATCCCCAGAAGAACTCTTCAAGCAGGTAACCACCGGCGATCATTCCACCCGGAATACCAATCGCCGCAACACCAGCCCAAATGCCGATCGCCTTCGCACGCTCTTTGCGTGGGAACACGTCAACGATTATCGAGAGGGTCGACGGCATGATTAGTGCGCCACCGATTCCCTGTGCGGCACGAGCGATAATCAACTGCGCAGTCGACTCCGACAACGCTGCGGCAACACTCGCAAGCCCAAAAACAACGAGACCAGCCTGAAAGGCTAATCTGCGTCCAAACCGATCACCGAGAGTGCCCATAGTCGGCAGCACGCCGGCAAATACCAATATGTACGCGTTGATGATCCACTGCAAACCCGACGCCGAGGCATTGAGTTCTTGCTGCAGGGTCGGGATGGCGACGTTAAGAACCGTGACGTCCAGCCCAATAATGATCAAAGCGATTGAAAGTATGCCGAGAGTCCAGTTCCTCCTGGCATATCCGGCGTTGCCGAGTGCATCGCCTGTCAAAGTCGCATTACTCATAACGAAAAATTCCTAAATATCTAGCTAACTGCTTTACTGAATGACTGTCAGTCACTCGTGATCAAAAAAGTATCGTTCACATCGTTGTGTGAACACCCGGACAGATGCTCATGTACGTCTCCTCCGCAATACCGCTCCCTAAGTAACTATGACTGACGATCAGTCATAGTAAATCAAACAAATAAAAACTAGGCCGGCCGTGTCACAAACGCTCCCAGAACAACTGCTTCAGTCGATTTCATAATCTCTTCGACGGAAGCCGGTCGTGGATTGGTCGCAAACGCCAGTCGCATCGATCCTGACATGATGATCTTGAACATCTCTGCCGCGACTACGGGATCCATAGCCACCATCTCGCCGGCATCAATAAATCGCTGGAACATTCCGACAGCCAGATCGTTCACCGCAGCATGCGCTTCGAGCTGTTCAACTGCACGGCCGCCGTCGTCGCTCATGTGCATCAGGCGACATAAATCGGGATTTTCTTCGCCGACCTGGAATCCCAGATGTACGAACTTGTTGAGAATTTCGGCAAACGACTCAGTGCCGCTCAGGATGCCCTGCAGCCGAACAGCCATGTCGCTCATCGGCTGCTGTGCCAGTTCGACGACTACACCTTTTTTCGATTCGAAGTAAAGGTAGAACGTCCCCTGGGCAACTCCGGCTTTTTTCACAATGTCGGAAATCGTTGCGGTTTCGTAGCCCTTATCAGCGAACACGTCGCGGGCTGCGGCGAGAATCTGTTCTCGTCGTTGCGCCTCTGACTTTGTTCGTTCTGCTACTGCCATATCGTTCATTGCTTCCGCTGGCCGTTGGCCGCGGGAACATTGGTCGTGGGTCCCAGAAGGGGAATCCATTCGTAAAAACCGTGCTGACTGACGATCAGTCATTCAAGATATCACAGTTAGTCAGATGTGCAAGCCTGAGAAAGGGTGCAGATTTTCAAAAATTGATTTGCCGAATGCCCAACACACAGTGGAAAACTCTTCTGAACGGTTTATATTGCGACCAACCAATTCCGCACAACAGGAATTAGCCATTAGAAAACGGTTTTACCGAGAGTTGAATATTGCCAGATAAACAGAACAACACGCTCCAGGTAGGCGACGTC
>Ga0114996_10001572_pt1 | contig 30602 bp, 24 predicted proteins | sample ArcticOcean_MG_C_4_FD_87039 | JGI IMG/M metagenome (GOLD analysis project Ga0114996, IMG submission 87039) | Marine microbial communities from western Arctic Ocean - ArcticOcean_MG_CB4_134 | ecosystem: Environmental > Aquatic > Marine > Oceanic | place: Arctic Ocean: Canada Basin | collected... | reverse complement strand
TGAGAACCGTCCCATGAGCGAAGAACGCCTTGCCGCCTTTGTGCTGTTTGCCATGAACCCAGCGGGAACCGTCTGCGGATAAGCCGCCACCGGTCACGATCGCATGCACGTGCGGATGATGCATCAGGTTCTGGCCCCACCCACCGCGTAGCGGTTTAGTTCAACCACCGTATAAGCGGACTCCGTACCTGCACGCGGAACTCATACGTATTAGCGGAATCGGGCTCGACCGAAGGATTTCGACAGCGGCGGCCTTCGGCATGCACGTTTTAACCAACGTTTTTGCGATTTTCAGTATTTCTCCATGCACGGATTCTCGACGGGGCCCCACTAATTGGTTATTCGGCAGTCAGTTTCTGGCCAGATTGTATGCCATTGCGGGAGGGCCGATTCTGGACCTTCCACCCGTTCCGATTCAAAAAAACACCTCACGGAGAGACATATCATGAAGACTCTGCTCACATTATGTGCCGCTGCTGGGATCATGTTGACTGCGTCCAATTCCGCGTCGGCCTATCACGATTCTCCTGAAGACCTTGCTGCCCGCTGCGTCAACGTGGTGGACGGCGTTGTTGAACGTTGCACTAATGCCGCCGCTGATGAGACGCAGGAGTGCGTGCGGACAATCCGCCGTTTGTTGTCGGTTGGTAGAGTCCGGGCGGCACATCGAGTAGCCCGCGAGTGCATTCGCTCGGCGACCACACGAACTGAAAATTGCGCAAATCGAGTCGATCGAATTTGTTTCGCTTGCATTGACATTCTCCTTGAGATGGGCGAACCCCAATTGGCTCGGCGCGTGAATCATGTCTGTGAAGAGGCGATTTCGCAGTTGCGATCGCTTCTACAACGCGAGAAGAACGCGATAAGAACGGCGCTGAGCGGCGGCTAAACATCCCGTCGTCCAGATTCTGTTTCAATCAGCTGACCGTACAGTGTAAACTGTACGGTCAGCTGCCACGTTACGGGCCTGAAATACTACTGCATGACATCCGACTTCATCCCATTGCCGGAACCGTCGCCCAGCGACGCGCCGACGCGGCGCCAGTCGAGACGCTCCCCCGGCGCGAAACGCGGCTCGACGCATGCCGCCAAAGAGACCTACGTCGAAGATCGTGCTTTGATTCGGCGACTGCTCGATCGTGAGCCTGCTGCGTGGAACGAATTTATCCAGCGATACGAACGGCTCATCGCAAGTCGCATTCTGGCAACCTGTCGCGAAGCGAACAGCGAGGCCCCGGCAGACTTGGTAGAGGATTGTGGAGCTGAGGTGATGGTGGCGCTGTTTCACCGCAAGATGTCGGGGTTGCGGCAATTTGAAGGTCGTAGCAAGCTGTCGACATGGCTGGCGATTGTCGTCCGACGTACAACACTTGAAGTACTGCGGAAACACCAGCGCGACGCCGTAGCCACCGTACAGCCAGACAGCCGATTTGATCTACAGATGGTCCCCGATATGAAATCGAGTCGAACGGCGGGGATCGATGCTGAAGATCGCGACCGGTTGCAAGTGTGCTTGCAACAGCTTTCCGCCAGCGACCGGCAGATTCTGGCATTTCAATTTGAACAGAATTGGAGTTACGCTGAAATTGCTGAAGAATTGGGAATTTCAGTGAACGCGGTCGGCCCCAAGTTGTACCGGGCACGGGCTCGACTTAAGAAACTAATGATTCAGCCGTGTCGTAACAGAGACTGAAAACGTAAGACAAAAATGGCATCACCCGACGCTCATCTATTGACGCTCATCAGCCTGCGGGAGGGCCGTCTGTCCTCCGCAGAGGGGATGGCGGTGCGCGAGCAATTGGCCGACGATGCCACTCTACGGTTGCATTGGCAGACTCTGGCTAAAGCAATCGATGTGGTGACGCCGCTTGTTGATACGGAGCGAAGTTCCAAAATTAAAATTGAAACGATGGCTGCCTTTGTCGAAGGAAACCTGAGTGTTGATGATGCGGCTGCTGTCGAACATCTGTGTTGGGAAAACGACGCGGCGCTGCGGGATGTCGTGGCTGCATTTCGCTCGGTTCACGCCGAAGAAGTCACCTTCGCTGTGCAGCCAAGATTACACCATTGCCTTAGAGATGCCGTCGAACTTGAATTTGGGGCCACGGCAGAGGGCGAATTCCTCGAATCCGGGACAATCCACTCGGCAACCAAGCGGCCGCAGCCTGTCAACGGCTCGGTGCCTACACAAGCCAATGGAAAATCGGTTGTCGTGTTGCGCAAAGAAGACGCTCGGCAATCTCACAACAACTTCAATCATCGCACTGGCCGAGGAGTGATCGTTGCGGTTGTCGTCGCGGGCCTGTTGTTCCTGAGCTTGGGCCTCATTTTCTTCATTCGCGGAGGCGGGATGTCCAAGAGGACACCGATTGCAAGGGCAACGTCGCCGAAAGAAGGCATAGACGGGCCCAATAATCCCAACCTCATGAAACCCGTTTCGCCGAATGTCCCAAACATCACTGATGGTTCTCTTCCCATGGTGAAGCATCAAGATCCACTCAAGCCACCGTCTCAAGATCCACAAGGGAGAAAACCCGCCCTACCGGACGGTCGCGGACTGGGACAAATTGTACAAGTCGAATGGACAGACATTTCTGGGGTTGTTGCCCGCCGATGGGGGGACCAAGGACAATGGGCTGGTTTGTTGTCGAGCACAAAGAAGGAGATTTCTGATGATGCGTTGACTGTGCACACGCTGCCGCAAAGCTGGGTCCGCGGGGGAATGGCAGGCGGGCCAGAAATTGTGGTTGATTCCGACTCCGAACTTCAACTGATCATACGGAAGCAAGATGAAAAACCGCAGCGACGGACTACTGTCATTTTGCAGATTCTGCAGGGAAGGGCTGCAATCGCTGGTTTGCGGGATGGGGCAGAAATTCGTATGGCTAACGGGGAGCACGAGTGGGCAATTCGATCAGTTGCCAATGACACCGCGGTAGGCCTAATTCATCTCGATGGGCTTCGGCGACAGATTGTCGTGTGTGATGGCGCGGTGCGGGTCGATGACATGCGACTGACAGCAGGCTGGTCGGTGACATGGAACGGTCGTACCTTCGAGAAACCTGTAACTGATGTTTCGCGGCACGCATGGCGGCTGCCTCCCACGCAAACCCTCGCGATGCGCAAGTCACTGGTGGACCGTATCAACCACAGCGGTAACGTACTGAAGGCCCTGTCGCTGGTGGGACGTAGTGCACGGAAACAGGACATCAATCTGGCATCCAATCTGAGTTTCGCCCTTGATGCGGTCGAAACTGTCCCGCAGGCGGCACAATCAAACCTCGAAAATCGGCGTTTGGCCGCAATCAATTGGCTCCTGGCTGCAGATGGTCGCCAGCCGGAGACGAGTTTAGTCTGGAGGAAAATTGAGGAATCGTTGGGAACCGGAAGGACACAGTCGTCAGTTCGCACCTGGTTCCAGGCAGCTCAAAGCAAAACCCGACCAACTCAACAGCAGTTGGGAGAATTGTCTGCCGGACTTGGGGCACGGCACTCGCTATTCGTGCGTCAAACTGCCATCCACTTCCTGCGACAGATCTCCGGCCAGCGGTTGGCGGAGTACGACCCTAGTCGCCCCAGCAGGAGTTCGATCGACTCGGTTCGCCAGAAACTCCGCCGAGTGATCAGCGGTGGCCGTCGACGGGGGAATTAAGCGGTGCTGTGTACCACGACATCCTGAAGGTTTCTGCGCGAGTACTCCACGCAGCGCCTGCGAATCGTGTGGCGTCAAGACGACCGCCGTTCCCTGGGCCGGTAAGCACTCGCGGTTTACCTTGATGTTCGAGGCGTTCGCCAAGCGAAGATTGTTGACCCGTCCAGTGTCTCTATCGCCGGGCAGCACCTGCAGGACAGCCGCAGTTTGCGAAATCGGCAAATCCGTTAAAGGCAGAATAGTCGGCATGACGACAATACCGATGGAGGAACCGATCACAAGCTGTTTGTAGGTAATCGTGCTCGAACGTCGCGACTCCGTTCGGGTTGCCGGAGTTTCCTTAATGCGCGTTTCTTCCGGCGATCGCCTGGTGTGGGCGACGTTCCTCTTTCTGGCAGTCGTTGCTTTCGCAGGCAGCGGCTGCTCGCGGACTAGGTATCGACTTCAAGCAGATCGCGACGCGTACGATGTGATTGCAGAGAGAAACTGCGATCCGCGTTGGACTGCGGAAGGTTACAGCATCGAAACCGATCCGCGCAGCCGGTATTTCGACGCATACGATCCCGACCGTTCACCGATGCCGCCTGATGACCCGACCTCCAACACGTACATGCGACTGGTGGACGGGAAGAAGGGGTGGAAGCATTGGCTCGACAACGGGGAACGGCCCGAGTTGGAGAACGCCGGATGGAGCAACGCGCTGGCCGAGTATGTTGAAATCGGCGAAGAGGGGGATGTCAAACTTGATGTTGATTCTGCGCTGCGGCTCGCCTATGTCCACTCGCCGGAGCACCAGCGACAGTTGGAGACGTTGTACCTCTCTGCTTTGGATGTCACCGAGGAACGGTTTCGGCTAGATACGCAATTCTTTGGCGGATACGACACACGATATACGCACAACGGGTCGCTGATTCCGGCGGGACTTGGCTTCAGTCCCTTGTTGAGGCGATTCGTCCTCACGCCGAAGATAAACGCGCCGGCAGCCGAAAACAACCGGCTGACATTGGGCCGACCGACCGGAGCGAATCCGGCACTGCAGGCGCGTCGGCGATTCTCCACAGCGGGTGAACTTCTGGTGGGATTTGCTAACTCGTTTGTGTTTGAGTTCACCGGCGGCGATGTGAATTTGGCAGCATCACTGGCGAATTTCTCGCTCGTTCAGCCGTTGCTTCGCGGGGCGGGCAAGGACATCGCCCTGGAACAATTGACACAAGCCGAGCGAACGCTGTTGGCCAACTTGCGAGCCTACGTCCAGTTCCGTCAGGGCTTCTATACGCAGATCGCAATCGGTGAGTTGGGTGTCACCGGACCGCAGCGCGGTGGCAGCAGCACCAGCCTGCAGTCGTTTTCGGGCGTGGGAGGCGTGAACGGCTACGTTGGCCTGCTGCAACAACGTCAACAAATCCGCAACGCGGAAGACAACCTCAGCCTTCAACTCCGGACCCGAGACCGGTTGGAAGCACTCTACGACAACGAATTGATCGGACTGGTGCAGGTCGACCAGTTTCGGCAGGGTGTCGAAACGCAGCGATCTCAGTTGCTGGGCAGCAAGAATTCCCTCGAATTGGCGATTGAAAACTACAAGACCGGCACGCTTGGTCTGCCGCCGGATTTACCGGTCGAATTGGACAGGAGTATGATCAGGCAGTTCCAACTCTTGCCGCCAGAAGCAAACGAAATCCTGGAACCGCTGTTCGCATTGCAAAAACGTGTTGGCGATCTCGCCGAGTTAGCCGCCCTCATCGGAGATGCCGCCGAGCTGCAGGATCAACTTGGCGTACTTCCGGACAACGACGATGCGGAGGCGATTGATCGAACCCTTGGAGATTTCCTCAATCTCGTCGAGACCATTGAAAGTCGATTGGACACGCTACGAGTCGATCTCACCCAGATGGAAAGCGGGCGTGGGCCGAACCCAGTCGCGTTGACCAACGCGGAAGAGGAGTTGGTCCGCCTGGTCGGAGATCGCCTTCGTGAAGCACCTGACAACCTGAAACAACACTTCGAGGATGGCAGGAGCCAACTGGAATATCTTATCGAGGAGCTGTCAGAGGAAACCGACGATAACGCCGTCAACGAGGACAGCATCATGCTGATGTTTGATCTCCTTCGCCTCAGCCAGGGCTGCATCCTGATCCAGTCGCATGCTCGCCGGCTTGATCAGGAACCACAAAAGATACTGGCCGATGCCGTGGAGTTCATCGAACCGGTACGGCAACTGTTCGACGCTGCGAAGGAAGACCTGACTCGCATGGACGCTGCCGTGCCGACGCGCGAACAGACGATGACCGAGCGGGAGAAAGAAGACTACCGTAACGACCGTGAGCAACTCCATAAGAAACTGACGGAACTCAAACGCGGTGAGTTGGGATTTGATCCCGCCGAAGATACGCTGATTCGTCTCCGCGATGGACTCACCGTGGATACGCGAGGCCAGACGCTTCGCGGAGTGACGGCGTGGGTGCAGATGTTCCTGCAAGTGGTCGAGCGATTGTCGCTCGTTCCGGCGAGAGCTCGGTTGGAAATCATTACGGTTGATTCGATCGATCTGGATGCGGATGAAGCGTTTCAAATCGCGTTGGCCAATCGCCTGGATTTCATGAACGGGCGGGCTGCGCTCGTCGATCGTTGGCGATTGCTCGAAGTCAACGCCGACGCTTTGCAGTCTGTCCTCAACATCACTGCAAGCGGCGACGTTCGCACGGCGAAGAACAACATCGTCAGCTTCCGGGCGCCCACAAGCACTGTGAGGTTGGGATTGGAATTCGACGCGCCTTTCACTCGGCTGTTGGAGCGAAACACATACCGCGAATCGTTGATCGAATACCAACGGAGTCGTCGCGCCTTCATTCAATCGCGCGATTCACTCCAACTGGGACTCCGTGCGATTCTTCGCAACCTCGAACTGCGTCGCCAGCAATTGAAGATCCAGCGTCGCGCTGTCACCATTGCCTTGCGGCGAGTCGATCAGACGCAATTGGAATTGACTGCACCTCGGGCGATCGGGCAGCGGATCGATTCAACGACTGCTACCAACCTGCTCAGCGCGCAAGGCTCGTTGCAGAGTTCGCAGAACGCCTTCCTCGCCGCGTGGCTAAGTTATTACGCCTCACGGCTAAGGCTTTATCGCGAACTGGGCGTCATGGTTCTCGATTCAGAGGGCCGCTGGCTTGAGTTTCCCATCGAAGGATCATCCCGAGCAATCGAAGGATCGGGCGAGGGAGGCGGTTTAGATGGTGATGACCTCTCGTTGCCTCCCTTGCCTGCGGTGATTCGCGCCGATTGGACGGGCCGAGCGAACGTCTCGCAAACAAGTGAGCCGACAAGCTCTCGCGCCGGCCACTCCACCGCCTACCAACCCCCATCGCCGCGCCAAATTTCGCCGACGGCGGCTGATCCGGCTGAAGCAGAATTCAAAATGCCGGAAACTCGCGACTGATTCTCGCGGCAGGATCTTTCTCCGCCGGCCATAAGCTGGCGCGAAATGCTCGACGCCCGTTCTGAAGCGATGACGGGGATTTCAGGCAGTCCGTCGCCGCTGCACCGCGGCGAAACTCAACAAATCGCAGAATAATGTCCACGATTGCCGGTATTTTGTGGTTCTCTTGGGGTGGCGTTGGCGCTCTTCGCAATTGGCGTTGATCGGCGGATATTGATACGATTAAGGTACGCCATTGTTGCTCCCCGCATCCTGTTTTGCCTCCTTTTCAAGTACGACTCGCAAGCGAGAGTACTTGCCGTTTTGTCGATTTGCGAGCCGTCGTCGATTTTCAGGCGCGGTTGATCCTCACACCTCACTCCGTTGGCACAAGCAGCAATCATGACGACTGATGTGATTCAAGAGACGCCGACTGCCGTCGATGTCGGCCATCCTCTGAGACAGCCGACTGCGCGCCGCAATGGCCCTGCGTCAACACGCCGTTCGTGGGGCCGCGTCCTGCTGGTCATCGGTGTGATTGCGGTGTTGGGGGCTGCTGCGACGTTCATCCCCGGCGCCATTTCCTCGCCGGAGACAACGGGTCCCAAACTCACATACACAATTGCGCGTGGCGACCTACTTGTCACAGTGATCGAACAGGGGACTTTGGAAAGTTCCAACAATACGGAAGTCAAATGCAAGGTCCGCGGTTTCAGCACCGTCACGTGGGTGATTCCCACAGGCACGGTGGTTAAGCCGGGGGACGAACTGGTTCGGCTCGACACGCTGGTGATCGAAGAGCAATACAGTTTGACGAAGACGAATACATTCATTGCGACAGCCACGCTCGAAGAATCCAAGGCGAATGTTGCAAAGGCGGACATCGCCATCGATGCGTACAGGGAAGGCACGTTTCGCCAGGAGTTGCAGTTGCTCGAGAAGCAGTTGGCGGCCAACAAACGGAATCTGCGCAACGCTCGGAAGATGCTTGCCCGCTCCGAAACACTGTTTCGGAAGGGCTATGCAACGGATTTGGAAGTTGATGGCAATGCATTCTCCGTCACGCAAGCCGAGTTGGAACTGAAGGTCATGCTGACTGAGATCAAGGTCCTGAAAGAGTTCACCAAAGAGATGCAAATGGTGACGATGCAGGGCAACCTGACAGCCTCTCACTCGAAGATGGCTGCGGACGAGGCGGGGCTTGCCATGGAAGAAAAACGCAGAGATCGCGCCAAGTTGGAACTCGCCGCCTGCGTCATCAGGGCCGAAAGGGGCGGCTTGGTGATTTACCCGTCGGCCGCAGCCTGGAAGCGGACACCCGACATTACCGAAGGCGCAACGGTTCGCAAGGATCAAGTCCTGCTGCTGATGCCCGACCTCTCGAAAATGCAAATTAAGGTTGGCATTCACGAGTCGATTATCGACCGCATTCGTCCAGGATTGAAAGCACGCGTGACGCTGCCGGACCGGACGCTCGAAGCCAAAGTCTCCACGGTGGCTTCGGTCACGCGACCAGCCGGCTGGTGGACCGGAAACGTGGTGAAGTACGACACGATTATTGAACTTCCCACCGACGAAGGGCTGAAGCCCGGCATGAGTGCCGAGGTGGAAGTGGTCATCGCCGAACACAAGGACGTTTTGAAGATCCCCGTTGCGGCCGTCGTCGAAACCGACGAGGGCGACTTCTGTTGGGTGAAAACCGCCGAGGGAAGCGTGCGGCGTCTGCTGAAACTCGGCGACAGCAATGACGTATTCATCGTCGTCAAAGCGGGGCTAAAGGAGGGGGATGACGTTGTGCTCAATCCGACGGCATTCATTGATGAAGCGCGAGACAATGCGTTGACGACGCTTGAAGAAACAATTCCGCAGGAACCAGAGGCCAAGACAGATTCGAACGATTCCAAAGCAAAGCCGTCGAAGTCTACGCCTTAGCATGCCTTCGGCCGGCAACCCGCCATGAGCAGCCAGAAGGTTGTGCCGTGGCGGAGTCGAATTCAAAGACCCAACAGGAAGATCAGTCATGGCGAGTGATACAACATACGAGCCGCAATCACTGCCCGCGCCGCAGCGCACGAATTCGCAGACCGCGTCCCGGCGATCACGATGGAAACTCGTTATGAGTGCGATCGGAGTGGTCGCCGTTGTGGCAGCTGCGGTGACGATCAGTCGCAGTGACGGGTCATCGGGCGCACTCGGTCCGGTATCGACACACACGATCAAACGCGGCGAACTGCTTGTCACTGTCACCGAACAGGGAACGCTGGAAAGCTCCAACAATACGGAGGTCAAGTGTAAGGTTCGCGGCAACAATACAATCATTTCGGTGATCGAAAGCGGCACGGAAGTGGAGGCGGGAGAAGTTCTCGTCCGGCTCGACACGCTGTTGATCGAAGAGGAGATCAGCGAACGCACGAAGTTTGCTCATCTCGCAAGGTCGGCCGTCGCGCGATCGAAAGCAGATGTGGCGAGAGCCGAACTGGCAATCGCGGAGTATCTGCAAGGCAGGTATGTTTCCGACTTGGACACGCTTCAAAAAGACCTGGCAATTGCCGAATCAAAACTGCGGAGCGCAAAAAACCTGCTGGGCTTCGCCAAGATGATGGCAAAAAGCAAATACACGAGTGAATTGGAAGTTGAGGAAAAACAATTCGCCGTCGCTCAGGCCGATCTGGAATTGAAACTGACGGACACAAAAATCGATGTTCTGAAACGCTTCACCAAAAGGGAGCAACTGGCAACGCTCAACGGCACGCGGAATGCCGCCAAGGCAAAGTATGAGGCAGAGAAAGAGCGGGCCTACGCAGATGAGCAACGACTGAAACGCGCGGAAGAGGAGTTAGGACAATGTGTTGTGAGGGCCAAGCGAGGCGGCATGGTGATCTACCCCACCGGCAAGGCATGGGAAAATGCACCGGACATTGAAGAGGGGGCAACGGTCCATAAGGATCAGGTGCTGCTGCTGATGCCCGACCTCGCCAACATGCAGGTGAAAGTCGGCATTCACGAATCGGTCATCGACCGGGTCAGGCCCGGTCTTTCTGCAAAAGTGACGCTGCCCGGTAAAACGCTGTTGGCCGACATTGCCTCCGTCGCTTCGGTGGCAAAGCCGGCAGGTTGGTGGACGGGAAATGTGGTGAAGTACGACACGATCGTCAAACTGCCATCGGTGCAGGGATTGAAGCCCGGTATGAGCGTCGAAGTCGAAGTGATTCTTGCTCGACATGAAGACGTGTTGATGATTCCAACGGCAGCCGTCATGCAAACGAGAAATGGACACGCTTGTTGGGTCAAACGAGCCGACAAAGCGGAGCGTCGAACGCTCAAACTGGGCGACAGCAGCGACATGTTTATTGTCGTCCAGGCGGGATTGACGGAAGGGGACCAGGTCATTCTCGATCCGTTGGCTCACGTTGAAGAAGCACAGGACGAAGCGGCGGCGGTGATCGACCATGCCAAGGCACGCAAACAGAACTCAAGTGAACTTTAGCCTCGGGCAACTGCACGACTATGGCGACAGACACTCTTTCAGAAACACAAAGCCCGCCGCAACCGCCGCGCGATCAACTGGTCAATGCTCCCGGGCATTTGCCACAAAGTCGTTGGTGGAAACGTGGCGTGCGGACGTTTGTCGTCATCGCCTTTCTGGCGTCGGCAGCCGTGCTGATCGCAATGGCGATGTCATCGCAGGAGGTCGAAGGTCCACAGTTAACTCACACCATCACACGCGGCGACTTACTGGTCACGGTCGTCGCAGAAGGAATTCTCGAAAGCTCCGAGAACACAGAAATCAAGTGCAAAGTCAGGGGCCAGAACACTGTCATCTGGGTCATCGAAAGTGGAACGGTGGTGAAGACGGGAGACGAATTGGTCAGGTTGGATTCGCGATTTATCGAGGAGCAAATCGACGAGCGCACGAAATACTCGCATTGGTCCCGGTCTTCCGCCGAACGATCCATTGCCAATGTCGCGAGAGCAGAACTGGCCGTCTCGGAATACGAGCAAGGCAGATATGTCTCCGAGTTCATGAAGATGGAGAAGGATCTGGTCGTTGCTGAGGCAGAATTGCGAAGCGCACAAAACATGCTCAGCCATGCCCGGTTGATGCAGAAGAGCGATTACAAAAGTAAATTGGAAGTCGAGGAAAAAAACTTCGCCGTCGATCAGGCCAAGCTGGATGTCGAAGTTAAGAAAACGGATATCAAAGTTCTCAAAAAATTCACCCGGAAAGCGCAACTCCAAACACTCAATGGGAATCTCGCTTCGAGCAAAGCCAACCACGAAGCCAATGCCGAGCGGGCGATGGCCGATGCTTCGCGTCGCGATCGGGCGATTGAAGAAATCAAGCACTGCGTCGTTCGAGCCGAGCGGAGCGGCTTGGTAATCCACCCCAATGCCGCACAGTGGGAGTCGGCGCCAATTGCCGAAGGGGCAACCGTGCATAAGGACCGAGTTCTGCTGCTGATGCCCGATCTGACCAAGATGCAAGTGAAGGTCGGCATTAACGAGTCCGTCGTCGATCGGCTTAAGGAAGGGTTTTCTGCCAAGGTCACCCTCCCAACCAGGACGCTCGACGGTACCGTATCTTCCATTTCGTCAGTCACAAAACCCGCCGGTTGGTGGACCGGAAATCAGGTAAAATACGACACTCTCATCGCGATTCCATCCGAGAAAGGGGTGAGGCCCGGCATGAGCGCCGAGGTGGAAGTCGTCGTCGCGCGCTACGAGAACGTGCTGAAGATTCCCGTCGCAGCAATCGTGGAATTGGACGACAGTCACTATTGCTGGGTGAAGACGGCCCGCGGCACCGTGCGACGTCCGCTCGTACTCGGCGACAGCAACGATGTCTTCACGGTCGTGGAGAAAGGGCTTAAAGAAGGGGACGAAGTTGTGCTCAATCCTCCGGCCAGTGGAAATACACAACAACCGACGACGAAGGCGGGCGACGAAACAATGGGCGAGACTTCGCCCGACAATGACTAACATTTCTGAATTGAATCCGTGATAGATTCCTTTTTCCAAACCATTCATCTGGGCTTAAAGAGCCTCGTGCTGCAGAAGATGCGTGCCGGCTTGGCGGCGCTCGGCATCTTCATTGGCACGGCGACGGTCATCTGGCTGGTCGCGGTGGGGGAAGGTGTTAGTCACCAGGCGCGGCAGCAGATCCTGGAACTCGGTGCAACGAACGTCATCGTCCGCACCAAGCAGCCGAACACGGGCAGCGAGAAGGATTCCAACAGTCGCGTCAAGACCTATGGCTTACTGCGAACCGACCTTCGCCGAATCGTTGAGAACATTCCCAACATCAGCCGCGCGCTTCCGATGAAGGAACTGCGATTTGAACTCCGCTTGGGAAACCGGACGGCTGACGCGAAGCTCGTGGGGTGCGTCGAAGATTACCTTGAACTGAATCAGCTGAAAATGGCGAGGGGGCGATGGCTTGCGCCGCGCGATCGCGGAAACAAAGTCGTCGTGCTGGCCGACGACACGGCGAAGCGGCTTTTCCCCTATGAGAACCCAATTGGACAAACGATCTGGGTGGGCAGTGAATTCTATAAGGTCATTGGTCAAACGAAGCCGCGCACGGCTTCCGCTGCAATCGGTGGCAGTCTGGATTCCCGCGACTACAACCTGGATGCTTACATTCCGCTGCAGACGCTCCGCCGCCGAGTTGGCGATCTGGTAATGAAACGGGTCGGCGGTGAATTTCAGGGAGAACAAGTCGAACTCAGCCAGATCACCGTTGAGGTCGATAACATCGACGACGTCGATGAAATCGCGCAGATCATCGAGACATTGCTCAAGAAGTATCACGAACAGGAAGATTACGCGGTGGTTGTCCCCAGGGAACTTCTGCGCCAGGCAGAGCGAACGCGAGCCATGTTCAATGTGCTGCTCGTCGTTATCGCCGGCATCTCGCTGCTCGTCGGAGGGATCGGCATCATGAATATCATGCTGGCCACGGTGACGGAGCGAACGCGTGAGATCGGCATACGTCGCGCGCTCGGTGCCACACAGCACGACATCATCAAGCAGTTTCTCACCGAAACGATTGTGCTGTCTGCCATCGGCGGCCTGTCGGGTGTCTTGTTTGGACTTTCGGTCGGCCCGCTGTTTCGAGGTATTCGCACCGGAGTCACGATGTTGTCGCCCGATCTGCTGCCGCCAATCGTTCACACAATCGAACCGCGGATTGCAGTCTGGTCCGTCGTGCTGTCGCTGTTCATTTCGCTGTTTGTGGGGGTCATTTTCGGCGTCTACCCAGCCCGCCAGGCCGCGCACATGGACCCGATTGAAGCGCTGCGCCACGAATAGCAATAAGAGAGAACCAAAACCACGCAGAATGATGTCCATGATCGCTCGGCCGCTGTGGTAATCAATAGTCGTGTGGCCGGCTTGCCGCATGGTTATTCCCTGGTTCCTCCAGAACGAGGCACAATCTGCGGCAGCCGGCCACCTTTCAATTAGCCTTGAGGTGGTCCGAGTGGTCTGGAGGTTAGCGAAGTTGAATTGATCCCGCCCGAGCGAAAGGTTCCCAAGGCGAAATGAAACGAATTCCAACGGAGTTTGAACCAACGATGCGACCATCCACGCGACTTGCGGGCCTCTCGGCGATTGCACTTTTCGTCGCTCTCTTTCTATCGAACGAACGGGCCTGCGCTGCCGCCACTAGGTACGGCGAAGCTGGAGAGAAGCGACCGGGGAAGAAAGCCGAAACGACCGTCAAAGCATCCTTTCGGGCCGCCTCAGGTTCGGCTCGTCCAAAACGCCCCAACGTCGTCGTGCTGCTGGCTGACGATCTCGGTTCGAAGGACATCGGCTGCTACGGCGGCCCGGTGAAAACTCCGGCGCTGGACGCGTTGGCTGCGAAAGGCGTCCGCTTCACCGACTTCCATTCGGGAGCCCCCGTCTGTTCGCCCGCGCGAGCCACGCTGCTCACAGGGCGACATCATTTGCGGACCGGGGTCTACACGGTCATTCAGGATCACATTCACAACATGCACCTTCGCAAAAGTGAAGTCACGATGGCCGAGGTTTTGAAAGCGAACGGTTACGACACGGTTCATCTGGGCAAGTGGCATCTGGGAACACCGTTTCGCGGGATGAAGAAACCGTGGATCGACGAACACGGATTCGATTATTGGTTCGCGACCGACTTGAACGCCGCGCCGAGTCATCGCAACCCGAGAAACTTCTGGCGCAACCGGGAACGTGTCGGTGAGATGGAGGGCTACGCTTGCCAGCTTGTCGTTGATGAAGCAATCACCTGGCTGGATCGGAAACGCGATGCGGAGAAACCGTTCTTTCTCAACATTTGGTTTCACGAACCGCATGCTCCCCTCGCGGCTCCGGATAACATTGTTTCTCAGTATGGTGATCTTAACGATCCCGCCGCGATCTACTCGGGCACAATCGACAACACGGACCGCGCAATCGCCCGGCTGGTGAGAAAGCTGGAAGAGGTCGGTTCGCTTGAAAACACGATCATCATTTACACCTCGGATCACGGCAGTTACCGGACGGATCGAAACGGTGGTTTGCGGGGTAACAAAGGGTCGCTGTCTGAAGGTGGGATTCGCACGCCCGGCATCATTCACTGGCCCAAAGGCATCAAGGGCGATCGAACTGAAGAGAGACCCGCAGGCGCCGTCGATCTTTTGCCAACAATTTGCGGCTTAGTGGGGATTGAGAAACCAGAGGGCGTGCATCTCGACGGAGCCGATCTCTCGCCGCTGCTGACCGGCAAGCCCGCCGAATTCAAACGTCACCAACCGCTCACCTGGCATTCTCCAACAAGCCAACCGATTGTGGTCATGCGCGATGGCAAGTACTCGCTGGTCGGTTACCGCAAGATAGAATATCCCAAGGACCAGGACACGATTCGAGCCGTCATGGATGAAATGAGAGTCATCCTTGAGAAGAACAACGGCCGCAAGTTGACGCAGTCCGAGCTTTGGCACAAAGCATACAACAGCGAAATCAAAACTCCTCAATGGAATCGCATGCGTGGCAAGTTTGTCACGCTGAACACCTTCCAGGAAGCATGGATCCCGCTCATCAAAGCAGGCTCGGGCGGCATATCAAGATTCGAACTTTACGACCTATCGACCGATCCAAACCAGCAACGGAACATCGCCGAACGGTTGCCCGAAGTGACCAACCGGTTGAAAAAATAAGTGCTGGCGATCAACGCCGATGTGCTGAAGGAAGCCCCCGAATGGGGACCGTACAAACCAATCGCATCCTCTGCGACAAGGTCAAACCCCAAGCCGGCTCCCGACGACGCCGAGTTGGAGAAGCTGCTGACCAGGATCGACAAAGCGGCGTTACCTGCGGGTTACGATCCCAGCAAACACCAAGCCTATGTCGATGGTCGCATGAAGTCCCTCAAGTCGCAGCAGCGGGGAAGAATCGGCAGGTTCTGGAAAGAAAAACGTCGCCTTCACCCGAACATGCAGAATGCCGGCATGTCGTTCGTCAGGATCCTCGAATACGTGGCCACGGGCGAAAAGCTTGCGGCGGAAGACGGTATCGACCCACACGCCGTAAACTGGCATCAATGGCGAGGCCCGGAAGCCAACGGCGTCAGCCGCACTGCAAAACCGCCAATCGAGTGGAGTGAAGACAAGAACATTCGCTGGAAAGTCGCCATCGATGGGAAGGGAAATGCATCGCCGATTGTTTGGGGCAACAAAGTGTTTCTGTTGACGGCGATCAACACCGGCCGAATCGATCCTTCGCGCCCGAAACCGGAAGACCAGCCGAAACGAGTTTTCGGGATCAAGCACCCCAATACATTCTACAAGTTCGATGTCCTTTGCCCTGATCGAAACACAGGCAAAGAACTCTGGCGTCGGACGGCAAACGAACTCGTGCCTCATGAAGGAACGCATCACGATGCCGACTTTGCCTCCGCGTCACCGACCACCGATGGCGAACGACTCTATTGCTGGTTCGGCTCCGGGGGGATGTATTGCTACGATCTCAACGGAAAGAAACTGTGGCAGCGCGATCTCGGCAAAGCCTATGTTGGAGCCAGTCTGGGCGAAGGGGGTTCTCCCGTTGTTTACAAGGGCAAGCTCGTAATCGTCCGCGACCATGCGCGACAGTCCAGCATCGAAGTGCTCGACGCACGAACGGGCAAAACGTTGTGGAAGAAAGACCGCGACGAACCGAACGCCTGGGCGACGCCGAGGGTTGTTGAACACAGCGGAATGACTCAGGTCATCACCGTCGCCTCGAAGAAGATTCGCAGCTATGATCTGAATACCGGCAACATCATCTGGCAATGCAGCGGGTTGACCGGCAACGTCAGTCCGTGCCCGATCGTTGATGGCGACCTTGTGTACTGCATGAGCGGTTACGAGGGCTATTCGCTGCTTGCCTTGCCGTTGAGCGCCCGGGGTGACATTTCGAAATCCGACAAGCTTGTCTGGTCAACAGACAAGGGAACTCCATACGTCCCCTCTCCGGTGCTTTACGACGGGATGCTGTACTTCACGCAGTCGAACCAGGCGATTCTGACGGCCGTGGATTCGCAAACAGGCGTGACGCGACTAAAACGCAGCCGGATTCCAGGACTATCCAACATCTACTCGTCACCCGTCGGCGCGGATGGACGCGTTTACTTTACCGACGCTCAGCCGTGGTGTCTGCCGTCTTCAGCACAATCGCCGCAGGTCACATCGACCTGCTTCAAAAAGAAGAAGAGAGTCTTATGCTGTGTCATCAAGTCGATGACGCGAAGAACCCAATTGCCAACCGAACCGAGTTGCCTTCGATCGACAACACAGCATGCACTTCGTGTCTGCAAGCACCAACCGACACTACAGTGCCGTAAAACGTTGGTTTTCGCGTTTGGCCCTCGAATCACTCGACACGCACCGTAACTTGCCCGAAGTGAATCCGTTATTGCCGTTCGCGAATTCAAAACACGCGATTCCCGTGAAAAGTGAGGAATACCGAACACCCGCAGTCTGGAGCGTCGGTCTTGCGAAACGGGCCAGCTTCAGTGCCATTCCACTGAGCATATCCGGGAGTTGTTGTTGTGAGAAGCCCTTGTGTCGGATGGCAAGACAGGCCCGATTCACTCCCTGAAAAACCAATCTGGCAACGTGGGTGAAAAGTTATTTCAATTGACCTGATGATCGATCATGGCATTGGCACAAGTGCGACCGTTCAATTCATGCGAACCCTGTGAGTCGAATTCAAGCGACGAATGCCGCCACATTCCACATCGTCACCAGAGAAGTTGCGTGATTTCCGCTTCGTGATATGAGATAATCGCGGCGCTATGCAGATCCGCTGCCCCCACTGCCAGAATCCGCTGGAAGTCCTCGACGATTCGTCGCTGACTGACATCAATTGCCCGTCCTGCGACAGCCGGTTCAACCTGCTGGCCGATGAGACGTTGACCTATCGCGCGGATGAGAATTCCACGATTGGCCACTTCGAGTTGCAGAGCAAACTGGGAACTGGCGCGTTCGGCACGATCTGGAAAGCCAAAGACACGAAACTCGACCGCAGCGTGGCCGTCAAGATTCCCCGCAAGGAACAACTCAGTTCCGGCGAGGCCGAGCAGTTCATCCGCGAGGCGCGTGCTGCCGCACAATTAAAGCACCCGAATATCGTCAGCGTGCATGAAGTCGGCCGCGAGAATGGGCAAGTCTACATCGTCAGCGATTTGGTCGATGGGCTGAGCCTTTCAGATTGGCTGAGCGCTCAGAAACTGACGTCACGTGAGGCAGCCGAGTTGTGCGCCAAAGTAGCCGAAGCCTTACACCACGCGCATCAGGCGGGGGTTGTTCACCGCGACCTGAAACCGGCGAACATCCTGATGGATGCAGAGGACGAGCCACACATTACGGATTTCGGTCTTGCCAAACGGGATGCGGGCGAAATCACGATGACGACCGACGGTCAGGTGCTGGGAACTCCAGCCTACATGTCGCCTGAGCAGGCAAAAGGAGAAAGCCACGACGCAGACGCCAGATCCGACGTCTATTCGCTGGGCGTGATGTTGTTTGAACTGCTGACGAACGAACGCCCATTTCGTGGCAACACGCGGATGCTGCTGCATCAGGTGATCCACGAGGACGCGCCGAGTCCACGGAAGCTCAACAATTCGATTTCGCGTGACTTGGAGACGATTTGTCTGAAGTGTTTGGAGAAAGACCCCGTCCTGCGATTTCAGACGGCACAGGAACTGGCGGACGATTTGGGTCGCTCTCTGCGGAAGGAGCCGATTCTAGCTCGACCTGTGACTCGCGTTGAGAGAGTGTGGCGCTGGTGCAGGCGCAATCCGGTGGTATCGTCGTTGAGTGCTGGCATTCTAGTTGTCGTCTTACTTGCAAGCGGTGTGATTCTTCAACAGCAGGCGGCTAATCTAGAGAAAATCGCGGCGAGTGAGGCTGAAAGCACACGGAAGCGACGCGCCGCTGAGGCCAAAGGACTTGTCGATTCGCTGCTAACGGCTGAGAGTTGGGCGGTCCTTGGATTTGTTACCCAGATCGACGAGGGGCAGTATCGTCCTTGGGCAGACGTCAAACTCAAAGCAGCGATCAAGAGCGAACCGGATGGGGCGTCGGCAAAGCTGCATGCGTCGCTGGCACTGTTGCCGGTGGACGCGTCTCAAGCGGACTACTTGGCGAAGCAGTTGCTCACCGCGAAGGCTGACGACGTTCCCGTCATTGTCATGTTTCTGAAACCGCACAAGAGTCTATTGGAGAGACAACTTTGGGATGCCATTGAAAGCGGAAGCAACTCCGAACGTATCCGAGCGGCAGCAGCACTGGCCGAATACGATTCAAACAGTGAACAGTGGAAACAATTCCGTGATGATGTTGTGACCGCTCTGGTTTCAGTGCCGTATTTTGAGTCCGACAAGTGGATTGCGATGCTGCGTCCTGTGGGAAGCATATTGGTAGCCCCGCTTGATAGTCGATTCCGGGATCGCAGTTCGATCAGAGATACCGAGCAACGCCTCGTCGCAGCAGCTTTATCCGACTATTTGACGGCGAAGCCTCAGTTACTCAAAGAGCTAATTCTTCTCGCTGACAGTGACCGGGAGTTTCAGCCGATGTTGGCGGCTCTCAGCAATCACAAACAACTTGTTGTTCCCGAATTCAAATCTCTGCTCACCCAGTCACCACCCAAACGCGCTGAACCGGATAAGCGGGACGCCTTCTGGAAGAAGCAAGCCAACGCAGCGGTCTGTTTGCTGGAATTGGGCGATACAGAATCGGTGTGGCCGTTGTTCCAACAGACACCAGACCCGTCTCTGCGGAGTTTTATCATCGACAGGATTGCACGACTGGGGGCCAGCTATGAAATTTTGGCAGCACAGATTGAGCAAGAATCCGATCCCGCCAGCCGCTACGCAATGGTTCTGGCGTTGGGCCAGTTCGATGTGGGTAAGATGTCCAGTCAACAAAAACAAGAGCTTGTGGAGCAATTGGCGGCACTGTATCGAGACGACGCTGCACTCGGCGTTCATTCGGCTACGGGCTGGACGTTGCGAACGTGGCAGAAGAATCAGATCGTGACCGAGATCGATACGAAGCTAAAGAACTCCTTGCCGAAAAAGGGTCGCAACTGGTTCGTGAATTCGCAGGGACAGGCATTTGCCGTGATCGATGGCCCCGTCGAGTTCTTGATGGGCGGGAAGACCGAAAGAACAGAGCCAAAGAAAGTCACGCTTTCGCATCGCTTCGCCGTGGCGACTCATGAAGTGACAGTGGCTCAGTTCCAGACGTTCCGCAGCGATCACCAGCATCTCGGTCAAGGCGTACCAAAACCTGATTGTTCCGTAAACATGGTGACGTGGTATGACGCCGTGGCTTACTGCAACTGGCTGAGTGAGGAAGAAGGCATCCATAAGGACCAATGGTGTTACGAAAAGAACGACAAGGGTGAGTATGCAGAAGGCATGAAGATTCCGGCTGATTATCTTGAGCGAACAGGCTACCGTTTGCCGACCGAACAGGAGTGGGAATTTGTCTGTCGAGCCAACTCGATGAGCACTTATGGATTTGGAGAGCCGGTGGAACTGCTGACGAGCTACGGATGGTATGTGAAAAACGCTGAATCTCAAATGTGGCCGGTGGGTACGAAACTGCCAAATGGGTTGGGAATGTTCGACATGCACGGCAACGCCTTTGAGTGGTGTCACAGCTTGATTTTCGTCCAAAGCCGTTCAGCAGACGTTGCGGTGGTTAAGGACGCTGAACACCGTGTGTTGCGTGGCGGCTCGTTCGTCAATAATTCGTCGTTCGTCCGTTCCGCCACCCGTGGCTACAATCGGCCGACGGACTGGCTCATCACCAGTGGTTTCCGTCCGTCAAGAACTTTACTGCTTGTCCCCTTTACCCCTTTGCCCCCTACCGCCGAAGGCGGTCGAAATTAAAAATTGCCGTCTGTCCTTTTGGCAGTCCCGTCTTCGGCCTGCTGTTGGCGAAAGCAGCGGAGGCCACGATGAAGAAGCAGGAAGAACTGGTCATCATCACCAAGACCTACGACCTGATTCTGTGGAGTTGCAACCACACGGGTCGGTTTCCCCGGCAGCATCGTTTTGTATTGGGGGAACGACTGGAACGCACACTTTATGATCTGCTGGAAACGCTGATTCGAGCCAAGTTCACCCGTGACAGAAAATCCTTACTGGAAGCGGCCAACCTGAAACTGGAGATTCTGCGTTTCCAAATTCGGTTGGCGAAAGACCTGCATTGCCTGCAAGTTAAGAGCTACGGTTTTGCGGCGAAACAGATTGATGAGATCGGGAGACTGGTTGGCGGCTGGCTCAAAACAAAGAAGTCGGTCGGATGAAACGCTACGGGAATCTCTGGCCGACGCTGATCTCTTTTGAGCATCTTCTGCGAGCGTCGGAGAGGGCGAAACGAGGCAAGCGCTTTCGCCCCGCTGTGGCTCGATTCGAGTTCAATCTCGAACGAGAACTGTTTACTCTCCAAGCGCTCCGGCACAAGACCTACCGGCCCGGCAACTATCGGTCGTTCTACATCTATGAACCGAAGAAGAGGCTCATCAGTGCCGCAACCAGACTTGTATCTCGCATTCTGAGGATGTCGGGAAAACTCGTAATCGGTCACTTCCCGATTGTCGTTCGTTTCTCGCGAATGCTCACCAGCGGACACCTGCCCGATTTACGATCAACCGTCACCAGCCCCGCATCCTCCAAGGCGGCCAAGGCACGGTAGCCGGCCTGTCGATTGATGCCGAATCGCTCCAGCATCTTCCTCGTCAGTCGCAGTTTGATACTTGTCTTCTCCAACCCCGCACGAAACCAGATCATCATCGCCACAGCGAGCGGATACCTGCCGGGTAACGCGGTCGCTGCAATAATCCACGGGAGCGGTAGCGGGCCTTTGATGAATCCATCCTGGCGAGACTCCTGCTGCTTCATCCGCCGACGGATTGACTGTTCCGACAGTCGTGATTTGATCTGCTCATCCTTCCGCTTCACCATGTCACAGGTCCATATACTTATTCGCAATCTTCAAGCGCAAAGAGAAGCTGGATCTGCTCGGCGAATCTACGCCTCGAACGAGCGACCAGTTGCATGATGGTGATCTTCTTGAAGATTCAGAGATCGCACGGATGTGTTCCGGATGTGGACAACCAATTCCACCAGATCGTTTGGAAGCAATACCTGACACGACCAGATGTGTCACTTGCCAGCAACATACCGAGCTTGGCGACGTAGCTCAGGCAGACCAACTTGGCCAGTGTCCGCGGTGTGGTAACGCGTTGGTTTGGCGATACACCAAGAAACTCGACTTGCCAACGAAGTACTTCGTTGGTTGCAAATCGTTTCCAGAGTGCAGATACGCCGAGTATGACTAAGAGGCTGACAAAGAACTGGTTTTGCAAGGCGGCATCTGACTCGTCGCATAAAGGCGGGTACGATCAAGCACAACTCTCTTAGATAAATCGGACAACTGCCCCGCGTTTGGCATACGTATCCTGGAGCCTTCGGTTCCGTAGACAGCGACCCGATATTCCCGACAATCCCTCTCAGAATGGGCCAATCGGTGACAGACCCGGTTACTCACCCGTCCGAACCGAACGCGTCAGCCTCGCGTCGCCCCACCTATTTGGGGCACCTGATGCCAGCCGTTGACAATTCCGGATAGGTCAACGATGCACAATCCGTTGCACAGCGGACCTTGATGCGAAATCCTGCTCGGCACTCTTGAAGCGACTGACGCGGATGTCGAGCGTGTTCAAGTACAGCCATTGATGTTTCAACGCACGCCACCACGATTCGATCATCGAATTGGAATACGTGATCTCCGTCATGGCGAGAAGCCGTGTGAGGAGTCCGGAATCAATCAGTTCGTCGACAGCGCTGTTACCGTCAGCACGATTGAGAACTTGGTCACTTTCTACGTGGACGAGCACAACTCCCAACTTCCACATTCGGCGTTCCGCGGTCAGACGCCGGACGAGATGTACTTCGGGACGGGGAACGACATTCCCGCGGAACTTGAGGCCGCTCGGATATCCGCACGCCAATCACGAATCGAGGTCAACCGGAACATGTCGTGCAAGACATGCGAGCCGCTGACGTCGATCGCCGGCTGAGCGAAAGCTGCCGATCATGGAGACGACGGCGAGGTAACGTAACGCCTGGCGATCGAGAAACCGTTGACGCAGAGCTCAAATTACCGAGAACATCGACACTGCGACGTTGGAATCACGTCCGAATTCCTGGAAAAGACCGGCGACATCGACTGACACGCGGGACCGGGTCATCAAGACGCCCCCGATTCCATCGTCGCAGACCCCAAGTGGCGAGTTCTCGCGCAAAAAGTCCAGAATGTTGTGACGCGCAGCACCGTTATCTGCTTCAGCAACCCGTTGGCTCATTTTGTCATTGATGCCGTGTCGGAGCGCGGCCTGCGAGTGCCCGAAGACCTAAGTGTTGTTGGTGGTGGCGGCGGCGATGTCGTCGGCCTGACCTGCGCGGAACTCGACTGGTACGACCTGGGACGCCAAGCGATGAGGCTGCTGCTTCGCGCCATCGAAGAAAACGACGAACACAAGCCGGAACACAAGATAGTCCCCTATCAATTGCAGTCGGGACGAACGACGGCACCGCCCAAGTAGGAGTCTCGACCCGTAAGATGAAGGTTGATCTCGCGAGACGTGACGACGACTGTTTCTACGATTACGTATCGCGCAAGAATTGCAACCCGATTCCCGGCCGCCCCACATCATTCTTGGATGGTCTTTTCAGTCCGCTGGCTTCGCCGGGTACGATCTTGAAGACCACGCTGGCTGTGGTTTTCTACGGCTGAGCTTTACGAGTCTGGGCACGTGTCGATTTTTCACTTGGCTTCGTCCCGAATACTTCCCCGTCCGGGTAAAAACCGCGATAGCGTCGCACAAAAATGGCGATGGCAACCAGCGGCTCAAGCTGTTTTCCCATCAATGTGCCCTCAACACACTCGCCGGTGAGAGGACCCCACAACGAACCGGTTTCTTTGTCCTTGAGGCGGTGCAGTTCACCTTCGCGGGTGATCGGCTCAAACGTTAGCGTGCGGTCATCCACATTGCGTACCCATGCCACCGCACAATCAGCTTGTGGAACAAACACGGCAGCTAGAGGAGTCTTCTGAAAGACGTCGTTGATTACCTTTTGAGGTTCGAGCGATTCGTACGGGTAGAGCTTCGATGCGTGAGCGACGACCACGTTTAAGCCGAGTCTCATGCGTGAAGACTTTGTAGAGAATGCCTTTCTGTTGCGCGATCTTTCTGTCCAACGGCGGCGGGATGAAAACACGGTCGTGTCCGGGTGCAGGGCTTCCCATTTCTGCCACGTGATCACTTGGGCGATCTCAAGATCGAGTGACTTTCCCTTCAGCGGGCCCATCACGCACTCGGCGGTTACGTGAATCCATTCGGACCCGGTCTGTTTGTCGAACATGACGAACGAGCCCTCGTAGACGTAGCCGCAATGATCGAAGTCGTAAACTTTGCCATCCAGTTCGCGGCGATACACGATCGCCGTTTGGCAGAGAGGTCACCACGACGCGGCGATGGGCACGCCGCCGACCGTATCGTTCTGCAGCTCGCCGATGGCATAAAGCGGATAGGCGCGGGACTGCTTGCCGATGGAAACGCCAAGCACAAAGGTCGGCCCTTGCACGAGGCCCGACTCTTCCGCTTCGGCGGCAGAAATCGACTTCGGCTTGAATTGCACGCCGAAGTATCCCTTGCGCGAGCCATCCTTGTTCATCGCAATGGGCTTTTTTTCCTGCCGCTGTTTCCACCAGCGAGCGTATTCTTGGTACACGTCCTGACCGCGTGCGTCTTTGACACCGGTGAGAATGAGGCCGAGCAAGAGGACAGGAATTGTGGCAAACTTCATCGTGTCACTCCTCGTACAGATTCTTGTCTTTCAATTCTCGCAATACAGCATCAGCCAAAGTCGAATCACGGCCGCTCCCACACTGCAGGGAGATTCTTAGACGCCGGACCATATGTCTGCGAGACTACAAATCCGCTCGCCTGCGACATGTAGAAGATTCGGCCGTTCGAGACGACGGCCCCCAGACACTCGCGCGAATCGATGGCCGGTCCGGTCGAGACCAGTTTGCCTTCAGCACCCAGGTCGATCATGTCCATGTTCGCACCCAACACATACGGTTCAGACAGTGTGAACCGGCAACAGGCATAGTTGGTTTCGATGCCGGCGAATACCTTGCCGGTCTTGCGGTCGTAGATGTTCCCCTTGCCTCGCAGGGCATTCGAGAAGATGAACCGCTCGCCGACCGAAACCACGTTCAGTGCCGAAGTCACCGCGTCGGATTTCCAAATCAACTTGCCGTCGTTCGCATCGAGACACCAGACGAATCGATCCTTCGTGTTTTCGCTGGCCCGGTTATTGCCGCCAATGTAGATGCGGCCGCTGCGGGAACTCAGCGTGCATTTCGACGTCACGTAATAGTCGGTCGTCAGCCACAAAACCTTGCCCGTTTCCGGATCGAGACATGCCGTCAGCCCGTTGTTTGTCGATGGCAGTCCGCGACGCTTCTTCTGACTCGCAGCGTATCCAAAGAACGCAGAATAGTAGAACTTGCCGTCGTGCATGCAGATGCCGCAGTCATTTCCGCCACTCCCGTACTTTGAAAAATCCTTTTCCCACATCACTTTGCCCGTCTCCAAATTCCATGCCCAGACGCGCGGCTTGTGGTCTCTGGGGTAATACGGGTTGTCGTTCGAATAAATCCAACTCATCACTTCGCGGCCGTTCGTATCGACAACAGGCTTACCACCGAAGGTGAAATATTTTTCCGAACCCTGCGCCGCGTATTTGCCCGAACCTGACGCATAGATGGCGACGTTGCCCTGCACGACCGGCGGAAACTGTCGGCTCCAACTCGGCGATCCGGTGAACGGTGCCTCCCACAGCAAACGACCGGTCGCGGCGTCCAGACAACGCATCATCGACCGCTTGATGCCGGCCTGAGGCACTAGCAGTTTGCCGTCGATGTAAAGCGGCGAGGTAAACGACAAATACACATCCGGCCAATGTCGCCGCCACAACAGCCGGCCGGTGTCCTGTTCGACGGCGATGATCTGGCCTTCGGCCGTGTGCGAATACAGCCGTCCGCCACCGCAAACCGGCAGATGCTTGACCGTACCTTCCAATCGTCTGGCCCACCGCATTCGTAGTGGCGGCTTCAGGCCCTGGTCGTTGGCGTTGGAACCGCCGAAGTCGCCGTAATTCGTGTACCAGTTGTATTTCTCGTCGGCCAACGGTCCGGTCAACGGACTGCGGATCTTCCAGATATTCAGCTTCTTTGTGGGCAGAGAAGCCTCTCCATCCGCGCCGAGGATGTAGAGATATCCATCCTCACAACCAACGTAGACGTGGCCATCGGCAACCGCCACCGGTGCGGTGATGGGCGAACCGAAAGCGGTCGCAAAAGAGGATGCCTCACCACCATCCAACGGTACGACGTGCAGTTTCCCATCCAACCCGCCATAGACGACGTGATCGCGGGTAATGACCGGCGGACTAACGGCTGCTGCGGCACCGAGTACAACAGTTCGTTCTTCTCCAACCGTATGCCGGCACAAGCCGATGCCGTGCTCCGGACGCACGCGAAAAACACTCTTGCCCCGAATACTGACCGGCGCGAAACTCAACAGCCCGTGCTTGCGGATCGATGTGTCGGTTCCCCCAACGAATTCCGTCTCAATCTCGTCACCCTCCAGCCGCATGATTTCCACGCGGCCGGCGTTGTCGCGACGATGCCACTGAACGTAGACGTTGCCCGCATCGTCGGCACTTTGTCCAAATGTGGCTGGGTATTCGGAGCCGGCGTAGCTGGGAATCAAGCCGATCGTCCGCAGCTTCGGCGCGTCGCCGTCGTCGTCGAGGAAAATCGTTCGCCCACCCGCCGGCATGACGACGGTCTTGCCGACAAGGCAGATGTCTCGCGAGCAAACAAAGTGGTCCCGCCAGGTCACGCGTTCCTTCCGATGGGCAAGCCAATCCGCCCCGCTCCAACGATCCCCCTCGAACTGAATAACTTCCTTCACAAAATCCCACGTCCAAATGACCTCTCCATCCGGTTCGACCGCGTAAACCTGCGCGCCGAGCGTCGCGAAATAAACGCGATCATCCCCAACTGCCGGTGCGGAAAAGATCGGCTCGCGGCAGTCGATTTCCTTGACGACATTGCCGCTGTTGCGATCGAGGACATAGTAGTATCCGGCCGTCGTGCCCACGTGGACGTAGTTTCCCACAACGGCGGGTGCCGCAACGTTGTTGCAGTTTCCCGGCCCCCCTTTTGTTGCAAATTTCCAGAGAGCTTTCTGTGTCTTGATGTCAATTGCAAAAATGACACCGGCACCGTCGATGACGTAAACTGTCCCGTCACTGACCACCGGCGACGCATAAATGCCGTCGGTCAACGGAACCGCCGCAACCAGGCTCAACGACGTCTTCAGTGCAACATCGGGGGCGTTGCCCGATCGCGATGCGTTCCCCTGGAGCTGCGACCAATCCTCGGCGGCGGCGAGATTGACCGCGCATGCCAAGACGCACGCGAATGTAAAAAAACAGATTGCTCGTCTCATGGTTTTCATCCTGCCGACTTTCGAATTGGGTCGTTCAATCTGACAGCTCTTTGCGACCGCGTCATTGTAGCCCAACGCGCCGCCCCTCGCCTGCCTCATCGCGAAAAACGAACGTAGCACAGGCTGGCAGCCTGTGCTACGGCGCGTTCAACCGGTTGTACTTCTTTAGTACCTGTCGCAGGTGATCGTGAGGAATCGCGTAGACGGTATTGCCATTGATACCAGTCATGGTTTCAGCGGCGATCATCGCGTTGATGATCGCTTCTTCAGTTGCTTGCACCGTGGCGGCGAACAGTGGGGAAATTCGGTCGTTCGGCAGCATTTTGACATCGGTCACATCCTTCCGATTTCCTGCTGCACGGTTGGCCGTCGAGAATGCGAGAAAAATGTCACCGGACGTGTTCTCCGCCACACTCCCATTGCGTGCGAGTCCCATCGCGGCCCGCTTGACGACGCGTTTGAGTTGATGCGGCAGCAACGGCGCATCGGTCGCGACCACGATAATGATCGAACCGTCACCGCCGTCATCATCCACTTTGGCCACCTTGCCTGCGGTCGGCATCAGGTCGGTGATCTCCTTCCCCACCGGTACGCCGGCTACGCGCAGGTACTGGCGTTTCCCATAGTTCGACTGCACGAGTACGCCGACCGTATAACCACCCTCTTCCTTCACCAGCTTTCGTGACGACGTGCCGATGCCGCCCTTGAAACGGTGTGTTCGCATGCCCGTTCCACCGCCGACGTTGCCTTCGGCGACCGCGCCAGCTTTGGCAGTGTCGAGAGCCGCAAAGGCGTGCTTTTTCTTCACGTGAAAGCCGTTTAGATCGTTTAGATATCCGTCCCATGTTTCTGCCACCACCGGCAGCGACCACGAGATGTTGGGGTCGCGCTTCACCAGCCATTCGACGACCGCGTCGCGCACGACACCCACGCTATGCGTGTTGGTGATCATCACCGGCCCTTCCAGCAGACCCGATTCTTCGATCCACGTCGTGCCTGTCATCTCGCCGTTGCCGTTGAGCGAGAACCAGCCTGCGAATACAGGATCGGGCGAGTTCTTACCGCGGGGGAGGATAGCCGTCACGCCCGTTCGCACGGGGCCTTTGCCGACCACTAGCTTTCCTTCGCCGCGAATCAGAGTGGTATGGCCGACTTCAACGCCTTTGACATCGGTGATGGCATTGAGCGGTCCCGGCGTACCCTCGAAAGGAATTCCCAGATCACGGGCACGAGGTTTTGGTTCGGCGGCCTGAATTGTTGAAGTCATTGCAACACATCCCAAGCAGATGCTAACGAGAAAGGAAACGATCGCCGAATTACGAGAATATTGCGAGCTCTTCACGATGTCTCTCCCGGTGGTTGCGACGGAGTAGTTGACGGCACTTCACAGCCCTTGCTCGTCAGCAGTGTCACTAACACACCGGCGACGATTGCCAGCAAGAATGATGGAGCCAACTCTTCGATTTTGGACAAATGCGGCCCCCATTCTGGAATCAGCGGCACGGCGAACTTGAACAACGGCACACACACGAACCCGGTCAGCATCGACGACAGCGCGCCGTAAACATTGTACCGCCGCCAGAAGAGCGACATCAAAATCACCGGGCAAAACGTGGCTGAGATGCCCGACCAGCCGAAGATGACGAACCAAAAAATCGTACGGCCCGGCACCAGCCAGGCAATTGTCAATGCGAGGGCTAACGCGACCAATGACAATGCCAATGTGATCCAACGGGAAAGCCGCGTCAACCGGGCGGTATCGACATCGGGATAGAGCGTCTGTTGATACACGTCCCGAGTGACGGCGCTCGACGCCACGACCAACAGCGAGTCGATGGTCGACATGGTTGCCGCCAGCACCGCCGCGATGTAGAGGCCGACGATGATCGGCGGGAACAAGTACTCCACCGTCAGCGGTAGAATGTTCTGTCCGCCCGGTCCGAGCATCGCATCGACGCCGAACAGCGCTGACACATCGGCATCGCGGGCAATCAAACATCGGCCGAGAAGGCCGGCCAGGCCGGCTCCGGCATCGGTCAGAACCGTAAAGGTGATTGCCACCCAACGGCCCCGGCGAATTTGGCCTTCATCGCGAATCGACATGAACCGCACGAAGACCTGTGGCGACCCGAGAAATCCCAGGCCGATGGCCAAGTAACCGACAATGATGAAGACGTTTTCAGTATTCGCGCCGCCCGGTCCCCACAGACTGGTCAGCCCGGTTTGCATCGACTCGAGTTGGCTCCAGACGTTCGAATCGCTGGCGAGAACGATGAAGGCTGCAACGGGCAGCATGACCAGGCCGACCAGCATCAACAGTCCCTGAAACAAGTCCGACCAGGCGACCGCGACAAATCCGCCCGACAGCGTATAGGCGACGACGATCAGGAATCCGAAGATGGCACCGGCAAAGTAGTTCCAACCGAGAAAGGTTTCGAACGCCGTACCTGTCGCATCAATTTGAGCGCTGACGTAAATCGTGACAAACAGCGACAACGCGACCGCGGCAGTGAGCCTGAGAATGAGTGCAGAACGAGAATTTGGGTCGGAGGGTGTGAAATGGCTCACCAGGTAATCCGGCACGGTGATCGACCCGTATTGGTCGGTCGCGCGCTTGAACGGCGCGGCCATGAAGAACCACGCAATGGCAACCCCCAACAATTCTCCGACGACAACCCACATTGCGCGAACGCCGACCATGGCCCCCAGACCGGTCAGCCCCAGGTACAGCCAGGCCGATTCACCGCTGGCACGCGACGAGAAAGCGACAACCCAATAGCCGAGACGTTTTCCGCCGACGTAGAAGTCGCTCAAACTGTGAATCTGCCGCGACGCAACAACACCGATGACCAGCAGCACGGCGAAGTAGGCAATGATGACGGCGTAGATCATGGCGGCGGCAATCCTGTAGCACAGGCTGTTAATCGAGCCATCGCGTCGTCGTTTTCTTCGACTGCGTCCAAAACTCGATGGAACTCTTGCCGGTAATGTCGAAGTGGCCGAAGCGCGAATCGTTCCAGCCGCCGAATCCGAACGGCTCGACCGGAACCGGCACGCCGATGTTGACGCCGATCATTCCCGAGCTTGCCCGCGCACCAATGGCACGTGCTTGACCGCCGTCGCGGGTGTAGACCGCTGCTGCGTTTCCGTAAGGCGATGTATTCTCAATGGCCATCGCTTCATCGACGTCTGCGGTTCGAATGATTGCCAACACGGGACCGAAGACCTCTTCCTGTGCGATTTTCATGTCGGGCCGCACATGATCGATGACCGTCGCACCCACGTAGAAGCCCCCTTCGCGCCCGGGAACCGTCTGCGGATAAGCCGCCACCGGTCACGATCGCATGCACGTGCGGATGATGCATCAGGTTCTGGCCCCAGGTATGTAATACCATCAGACAGCCAATCTTCGCTCCCAGGTGTTGC
>Ga0114996_10001570_pt1 | contig 30637 bp, 13 predicted proteins | sample ArcticOcean_MG_C_4_FD_87039 | JGI IMG/M metagenome (GOLD analysis project Ga0114996, IMG submission 87039) | Marine microbial communities from western Arctic Ocean - ArcticOcean_MG_CB4_134 | ecosystem: Environmental > Aquatic > Marine > Oceanic | place: Arctic Ocean: Canada Basin | collected... | reverse complement strand
TAGTCCAATTGCTTTGACAGTTTAGAGTAAACCTCTTCAAGCCAACGGGCCGCATAGCGAGCGGTGATCTTGTCGTGCTTGGGGTCAAAGCGAATCTGAAAATGCTTCGTCTCGAGCGTCTCATACTCGTCGAGCACTTCGAGCACCTTGAGCGAGTTACTCACGCGAACATTAAACGGATCGATGTCGAACGCCGCATCGAGCGTCTTGCGGGCCTTTGTTTCTTGCCCCAGCCGCATATAGACCAGCCCCAACTGACCGCGCACGCCCATCAGTTGCGGCAGTGTTTTCGCCGCTTGCTGATAGTAGATCGCCGCATGGGGGAATTTACGGAGTTTGTCGAGCGCGTCGCCCAGCGCAACATAAAACTCGCCAGCATGCGGATTGTGACCAGTCACCTCATCAATCAACTCGCCGAGCCGCGTCCCCTTCACATCGTCCTTCAGGCCATCAATCGCGCCATAACAGGCGGCCAGTCGGCCCAACGTCGCTTCGTCGCGAGGGTTGAGCTGCCGTGCCTTTTCCAAAAGCGGCAACGCCTTGTGCGGTTCGAAGTTCGACAGATGAACGTCCGCGGCCAGCCGATGGGCGGCAAGATGCTTGGGGTTAATCTCCAGCGCGCGATCAATCGACGATTGGGCCTCGGCAAGGTTGTAGCCTTGCAACTGCAACTCGGCCATCGCTGCGTGAATGTCCGCGGCGTTGGGATTCATCTCCAGTGCCGCACGAAGCTGCTTGTCGGCCGTCGCCTTGTTGAACTTCTCAAGAAACAACCGGCCCGTTTCCAGTCGGGCAGGCCAATACGCCTTTTCGAGTCCGATCGCGTCGGGGTAGAGTGTGTTGGCTATAAAGCTGAATTGCCTATGATTACGGTGCCACCGCGCATACTGAGCGCCCGCCAGACCGATCAGGTGCAGCGACTCCGACCGTGTGATCTTTGACTGCTCGGCGGCGTAGTAATCAATAAACCACTCGTAAGCCTTGTCGGCTTCTTCGAGTCGCCCGGCTGTGCGATGCAACTCGGCGGCGACCCAACGAGCCAGCAACTGCCGATCATCGAGCTTGAGTGCCGCCGCCACATGTCTTGCGGCGCCTTCATAATCGCCGTGAGAAAATGCGAGACAAGCCAACTGCGCAGGAATCTCGGGATGATCCGAGTGTTTCTCCGCAGCGTCCGATAGCGTCTTCGCGGCCGCGTCATACTCGCCGACGGCCGACTGTGCCTGAGCAATGCCAAGTGCCGCGGCGACCGGCTGATTGGCGGTCAGTTTTTCAAACGCCTGCTTAGCCTCGCCGTACTTGCCAGTGAGCAGGAGTTGCTGAGCAGCGGGCGTGTCTTCTGCCGCGGCCGGCTCAGCGATGAGGCAACAAGCCAGAATTCCGAGAACGATCCGTTTCATCAGGAGCCTCAACGAAAAGGTGTCTCGCAACGTCCATGCGAGGCGCGTTCACTGCCGTAGACTTAGATTCTACCAGCAGCAGACAAACGGCGTCTACGTCGCTCCTGCCATTGCGTCGAGCTGCAACGTGGCGCGGTTCTGCTCCTTCTCCAGGAACGGGCGACCCACTTTGATGTGGATCGGGTCCCAGGGCAGGGCGTCTTCGAAGTCGTAGGGCCGGTGCAGGAGGCCTTCGACGTCGATCCCCGAGTCGGCCAGGGCGTTCCACCACAGGTCCGCGTCCATCCGTTCCGTCCAGCTTTCCAGTCGCGCCCCGCGCCGCCAGGCAAGCTCGATCGCATCGCCCAGCCGCCGGTCACCGCGGCTCAGCACCCCTTCGAGCAAACTGGTGTCAATGTCGTGTGTCTTTATCTGGACACTTCGCAGCTTGACCTTGCTGCGAAGATACTTGTGAGCCCATGCGAAGTACTCTCGCCGCTGCATCCCGTTCCATTGATACGGTGTCTGGGCCTTGGGCACAAAGTTCGATACGCTGGCCACGACCGTCACATAGCGACCACGCACCTCGCGGCCAATGCGGGCAATCGTCTCGGCCATCTCGATGATGCCGTCCAGGTCAATCGGGCGTTCGCCGGGCAGGCCACACATGAAGTAGAGCTTGACCCGTTGAAATCCGTCGGCAAACGCCGCGCGACAGCCCTCGAAGAGGTCCTCGTTCTTGATCTTCTTGCGAATCTGTTCCCGCATGTCATCGCGAGCGACTTCTGGCGCCAAGGTCAATCCGCTACGGCGTCTCGGCGGCAGAAGCTTCGAGATACTGCGAAACTGTTCGTTGATCCGCAGACTGGGAATCGAGATGTTCACGTCGAGCGGCACAAAAGTTTCTTGCAGTGCCCCGATCAACTCTTCGAAGTGTGGGTAGTCACTCGACGAGAGCGAGAGAATCGACATCTCGTTGAAGCCCGTATTGCGATAGCTTTCGAGCGCCCCCTCGACGATCGTCTCGACTCGGCGGAATCGCAATGGCCGCTTGATCACGGTGCTCTGACAGAATCGACACTGCCACGGACAGCCCCGCATAATCTCGATCGCGATCCGGTCGTGGACACACTCGACGAAGGGCACGATTGGCTTGGTCGGCAGCGGCGTGCCGTCGAGGTCGGTCACGATCGCCGGCAGCACCAATTCGGGCACATCGCTGCGCGTGCGATTGATGGAAGCCAATCGTCCGCCTTCGACGTACTCTGGCTGATAGAATCGCGGCACATAGGCGTACGACAGCTGCGACGCCAATTGGGCGAGTGCCTCTTCTCGGGCCGCGCGTCCGGCAGACTTGTTCGAGTCCTGCGGGGGACGCTCACCACGAATCTTCAGCCACATGTCACAAATCTCTGGCAGGCTCGTTTCGCCATCGCCGTTCACAAACAGATCAATAAACGCCGCCAGTGGCTCCGGGTTCTGTGCACATGGCCCCCCCGCGATCACCAACGGATCGGCCAGCGTACGCTCTTCGCAGCGAAGCGGAATCCCGCCGAGGTCGAGCATCGTGAGCAGATTGCTCGAGCAGATCTCGTATTGAAGCGTAAAACCAAGTACGTCAAAGTCAGCAAGCGGCGTGAACGTTTCGAGGCTATAAAGCGGCAGCTTGTGATCGCGCAGCTTCTGCTCCATGTCGTCCCACGGCGTAAAGGCCCGCTCGCAGACCCAATCGTCGCGATTGTTCATCAGCGTGTAGAGCACCTGCAGGCCGTGGTGACTCATGCCGATCGTATAGGTGTCGGGAAACGCCAGACAGAGCCGTCCCTTGACCGTGCGATGGTCCTTGCGGACGATGTTTAGTTCGCCGCCCAGATACTGAGCCGGCATTTGTACACTGGGCAGGACCTGCCCCACGAGACGGTCCTTGAGAGCTTGGTTGAGCATTTGAATTCCACTGCTGTTGTGCCACGGGCTGCTTTGCGCGGGCCGATGCGCTGCGATTCATTATAGGCAACATCACAAGGCCGGGTAGAGCGCTCCGCCCGCATCCATTTAGCGTCCGTGCCTGCACGGTCGCAATTGCGCGGCATAAGACACACTCCCGTTGGCCCAAGTCGGCCGGACGCCTAGAATGGGCTCCGCTTCACACACTAATAATATTGCATACGAACCGGACCCCCATGCCACAGTTCACCCCCCTGCCACAGTTCACCACAGTCGCCAAAGTCGGCGCAATCCCCGATGGCGAAGGTGCCGCATTCACGGTCGAGGATCGACTGATTGCGGTGTTCAACGAAGGCGGCGCGTATCGGGCGATCGACGACCTCTGTCCCCACATGGGGGCCTCGCTGGCGGCGGGACACGTCGAGGACGGGATCGTTGTGTGTCCCTGGCATGCATGGCGATTCAAGACCTGCGACGGCACTTGGTGCGACGATCCCAAACTCAGTGTCGACGCATTCGATGTGCGGGTCGAAGGGGACGAGATTCAGGTTTGCTTGACGCCGCGCGAAAAGCCCGAAGTGAAAGAGTAGGGCGGTCTGAAGAGGAACTTCAACAATCATCGCTCCGCGCGTCGCCGGCCACATACCAGTAGCGACAACAGTCCGAACCAGGCAAGAATCCACGATGACGGCTCGGGCACGGCGGCGAATTGTGCGCTGGCGTTTGCCGCATCGGGTGCCAGTTCGCCGTCGAATAAGCGACTCAAATCGGCGACATCGACGGTGTCATCGCCGTTGAAGTCGCCGGTCGCATAGCTGTCGCCGGTCGCCCAGTTAGCCAACACAATCGCCAAGTCGGACGCATCGACGATTCCGTCGCCGTTGGCGTCGCCCGGTGCGCGAAAAGCAAAGTTGCCAATGTCAGTGGGCGGCGGCGTGGTGATCTCGCTGATGGCATCAATTTCCACCGCGAGTAATCCAGAATCGTGCGGAGACTCCCCACTCCAGAAAAACCCGCCATTGGGGGCCTCATCCGCATTGAACCGAATGAACTGCCCTTCGCCTGGAACAAACGTGATCGCCTCGTCAGTCACGTTGAACAAAGGTTCGTCAATACTCATGACCACCGTGGCGTCCAGATCGGTCAGAATCTGGGACGTTTCGCCGTTGGTCAATTCAAGCTCAAACGTCGGATCTAAATCTGAAAACGAGACCCCCTCGCCCATCTTGCCGCTGGTCCTGATCGTCCCGCCGACGAGCTCGACCCCTTCAGGCAATCCCACATCGTGGGGCGTAAAGTGATAAGTCACCGGCACCAGGTCTTCGGCGAATCGTATTTCGCCAACGATCAGACCCTCGCCTTCGGCGGAACTCGACTGCGGAGCCCAGCCACTTCCGGCAGCGCTCACCACGATGCCGTCGATGTCGGCGGCATGTTCAGCCGTGATGTCGGGAAAATCGCTCAACAAAATTGAAGTCGTCCCGACCGGCATGACATCGATAGGAACAAAGCCGACGGGACCGGCGCCTGTATACAAGGTAATTGCCGTCCTGCCGGCAGCGGGCGAAGCGCCGATCGGGTTAACGTTGTGCAGGACATCAATTTCGATCGCGTCGGTGAGGAGCTTTTCGAGGTTCAGGTCGACGGGATTTCCGCCACCATTGACAGCATCAATAGCCGAACCGTAGGCGACGAATATCACAGGTGCCGTTGCACCGCCCCACCACTCGATCGTTCCGGCATCGGCGTCGACCTTGAGCGCCGTCGGGTTACCGAGCGTTCCGCTATGAGCATCGCGGGCGTGCATCTGGCGCGCTCCCCCGATAATGCCCTCGTCAGCATGATTAAACCAAACGGAATGACCGGTGGCCAGATTGCCGGACATGAAGATCGCGTGGCTACCGGTGTCAAACGTGTCGATGACTTCGGCATATGCCCCGGGGGCGAGCAGTATCGCCGCGGCAGCAATCAACGCGATACGTGTTTTCATGAGACCAGCCATTAGGCGTGAAACGGGCATTGAGCGATCAGGGTTGATTTTATCACAGACAGCCCACGTGGTGTCAATCGCGGTGTGTCGAATGCTGTGCCAAACGCTGTGTCAAATATAGGTGAATACTTCCCGTCGCGGTTGGCAGTGCGAAATCTTTTCCGAATTCTAACGACACCGTCGGCGACGCCGCGTAACTCCGACCAACGAAAACACACCAAGCAGCACAAGTACGAAAGTCGATGGTTCAGGCACGGCTAGATTACTGTGAAGAACGAAGAGGCCGTTCTGGCGGTCGCTGACGATCACCGTGCCACTGTCGAAGTAAGGATAGACGCTCCAGGCACCGTTGAAAGTGACGTTGTTGTCTGCTGGATAGGTGTCGAAGAAACCGACTTCGGTGAACGAAGCGGTCGCCAAGTTGGTTGGCTCTAAGATGCGCAGGCCGCTGGTGTAGTTTGCCTCAAACAGATAGCCGTTTCTCGTGTAAAGATTGTGGTCGATCGTCCGCAACGTGCCGCTGTGAAAGCCAATATATTGAGGAGAGTCAAGATCGGCCACATCCCACACGTGAGTCCGCGTGTTCGTACCCGGGATATTCAACTCATCGGCCTCGTCGTTCATGAGAAAATAGCGGTGATCCTCCGTTAGCCAGCCTTGGTGAGAATAGTGCTCGTCGGGATACCCGACCCGAGCGAGTTGGCTGGGCGACGATTTGGTCGTCACGTCGACGATCGTGAGCGTGTCTTCGTTCGCGGCAAAGACGATTTCGCTGCCGGTGTGGGCCGTGTCGGGGCCATGATAGGTCACTGCCTGGGCATCGTGCGTGTATCCGTCACCGCTGTAGGTGCCGGCGAGCGTGGGCGTGGTTGGATCGCTGACGTCAATGATGTAGAGCCCGCCGCTTGCCACATTGGCACCGACGACATAGGCGAAACCGGATTGTTCGTCGACCGCGATGTTGTGTGCCCTTCCGAAGCCGGAAAACGACGCCGTCGTCGTGAACGGATCCAGCGATACGCCTCCGCGGAGTTGAGTCAGATCAAACACCTGCAGCCCGTGCGAATTGAGCTGGTCGGCCACGATCAGCGCGTGATTGTCATAAACTTTGATATCGCGCCAGGCCGTGTTGCCGCCATTTTCCGAGGGAAGATTTCCCAAGTAAACAGGATTCAACGGATCGGTGACGTCAATGAACGAGGTGCCGTCGGTGCGACCAAAGAGCGCATATTCCTTGCCGTCGAGCGGATCGGTCCAACCCCAGATGTCGTTGCCCAAGACCCCCGTGGTTCCGCCGATCGTATTGAGCGGCATCTGCGAGCGAAACTCGACATTTGGGGAAGACGAAAAACCGGCCGTCGCGCCGGCGACCGGTCCGCTGATGACCGATCCCCATTCTGCCTCAGCCGCGTGGTCAATCCCCTTTCCCTCGCCGGGAGCTTCGTCATGGGCGAGAGCGACCGCGGGCGAGAACATCGCTAAGAGTAAACAGCAGACCCACGGTCGTCGTCGCCAATTGCGGCGGGTATTGTCTTGTCTGCTCATTACGATTCTCGATCCCCTGAAGACCGCCTCCGGCGAACAAAAAAAGCCACAGATACTCGGCTTAGCCTTTAGGGCTGCGCAGAACATTTGTGGCTTGATTCGCTGATTTGCGGTCTGTATTCATGAACGTCACTGCAGGTCAGTAGCAAAGCTCCAGATAGGTTTGGACCGCGCAATTGGCGGATACGCACATCATAGCCGAGATGTTGGCCGTAATAAAGGATCTTGCGCGAAAAAGTTTCAAAAATAGCGGTGTTGTCGGTGAAGATCCTCCGCCATCGCGTCTCAGAGGAGAGTTAACGCGGCAGTTTCAGCCCCGACGGGGCGATCCTATGAAAGCCCAGGGCGCAGCCCTGGGTGACCGGTTGCAATAAATCCGATTAGCCCCAACGGGGCGTCCCTAATCGTGTGGCGGTAACGCATTTGTGATGGTCGCCGTCATCGGGTCGCGTCTTAGGACCGCCCCGTTGGGGCTTTGTATTCCTCGCCGGTCCGGCACCCAGGGCTTCGCCCTGGGCTGTCTTAGGGCCGTCCCTTCGGGACTAAGTGCGGTGTCTCAGTTTCAGCCCCAACGGGGCGAGCCCATGGTAGCCCAGGGCAACGCCCTGGGTGAGATTGGGCCGGTCATCAACGATTGCGTCGACGACGGAAGCCGATCAGACCCAACATCCCGAACGCGGTGAGAACAAAGGTGCTCGGCTCAGGCACCGACGCAAACTGTGCACTTGCGACAGCCGGATCCGCCGTGTCGCCGAACAAGCGACTCAGGTCCGCGGCGTCGACGGTGCCGTCCCCGTTGAAATCGCCTTTGGCATAGGTGTCGCCGGTCGACCAGTTGGCGAGCACAGAGGCCAGATCGTCTGCATCAACGATCCCGTCGCCGTTGGCGTCGCCCGGCGCCCTGAAGGCAAAATTGCCGATGTCGGTGGGAGGCGGTGTCGTGATCTCGCTGAAGCCATCCACTTCCACGGCGAGTAGTCCCGAATCGTGCGGGGACTCACCGCTCCAAAAAAATCCGCTAAACGGAGCTTCATCTGCCGTGAGCCGAAAAAACTGCCCGGCGTCTGGAACGAAAGTAATCGTCTCCGCAGTCACGTCAAACAGCGGTTCGTCACCACTGGTCGCAAGCAAAGTGTTCAACTCGGTCAAAAATTGGGTCGTGGTGCCGTTGGTCAATTCGATCTGAAACGTCGGTTCTAGTTCTGAAAACGAAACTCCCTCGCCAATCGCGCCGTTGGTCCTGATCGACCCGCCGACAAGCTGCACCCCCTCAGGCAATCCCACGTCGTGGGGCGTGATGCGGTACGTGATATCGCCTAATGACTCGTGGAATTGGACGGTCGAAGTGCCAGTGTTCACGTCGAAGTTGACGAATTCGGCTTGATGGCCAACATAGCCAAGGATGTTGGCATTTCCCGACGACGTAATCGGACTTCCATCGATCAAGTCGGTTACTTGGCTCGTGTCGGTGCCGATTGAAAATATGGCGTCCCCGTCCGTGGATGCCGAGTTCAAGGTAAACGTTGATGCGTTGATGTTCAGCACACCTTTGGTATTGAAGATGGCGCCGCCGAGGCCTTGAGCGCCTAAAGCCTTTCCAATACCGCCAAGCGTCGCCGAATTATTGTCGAACATGCTGTCGGCGATATTGAGCGTTCCACCCAGGTTGAAAATAGCACCGCCCATACCGGCACCGGCGCCACTGTCGCCATTATTGTCACTGCTGCCGCCACCAAAACCACCGGCGATGACGTTGCCAGTAGCACTTCCACCGCCACCACCGCCAAAGCCACCGATGGCGCCATTCGCTGGATTGGCACCAGCACCACTACCGCCGCCGCCGCCGCCGAAACCTCCCGAGCCGCCGGGCCGGCTCGCGCCGTTGCGGCTTCCACCACCGCCACCGCCGCCGAAACCGCCGGGACTACCACCGCCACTGTTACCGGTCACTCCGCCAACGCCGCCACCGCCGCCAGAAAAATCCCTATGGGTCCCGCCTCGACCACCGCCGCCAGCGGCACCTCCAACTCCTCCATTGGAACCTCCGCCCGCCTCGCCGCCGAGAAAGACTCCGGGGGACGGAGATGACTCACTACCCGTATTATCTCCCTTTCCGCCCAATGCTCCGACACCGAAGCCGCCACCTCCGGCGCCGCCGTCGCCATTGCCCGTGTCGTCGTTGTTGCCGCCGTTGCCGCCCATGCCGCCTCCGCCGGCACCAAACCTGAATGTTCCCGTGCTGCCATTGTTACCGCTACCGCCCAGGGCGGCGTTGCCGGAGAACGTCACGGCGTTGATGTTCAGCGTGCCCGCTGCATGAAAGATGGCCCCTCCCATTCCAGCGCCGCCGCCGCCAGCGCCGCCTGTAGCAAACCCACCATTACCCCCGGCGGCGATGCCGTCCTGTAACGTCAAGTTGTTGATGCTAAACGTACTCGACGAGGTGCTCGTCATCGTACCACCGCCGGCCGCATTGAGATTCTCTGGAACCCCGACAAAGAAGATGCGGCTAAGACTGTTGCCGCTGATCGTCGCGCCGTTGCCGTTGATCGTGATCCCGCTCGGATTCGAAAAGAACGGCAGCATGCCGTCAGAATTAACCGTTCCCGCCAGGGTCAGGGTACCGTTGTCGGTGAAGTCGATGACGTAGTCGTTCGTCGGGTCGGCGTTGGCCGTGTTGATCGCTTCTCGCAGGCTGTCGACCGGCCCCGCGCCAAGACTATCGCCCGCCGCGGCGGTCACGTTCATGTTGATCGTCGCTGCCGGCGCGCTCCCCCCGACCAAAATCAGCAGCACCAACAGGGCAAGACCGAGGCGAATTCTAGAAGCTGGCATTGACTCTCTCTCTTCGGCTACCCACTCACGCTGCGGTGCCGTTCCCGCAGCAGTCGTTCGTTTCGAGACGCAACACCCAGGCCGGTTACCTCGCGGGTCGGACACGATCGATCTTTGGCGGCGGATCAGTTGCGTGGTAAGCCTTGGCCATCGGGCGTCGATCAAACAACACTGATATTATCATGAAGAGAACGCGCAGTGTCCATCATATGGGTCCATTAATTCGCGAATTTCCTTAGGGACCGGGACAAGAATGCGCTCCGTTTTCTCGGCGAAGGCGACCTCGACGATCGTCTCTTGCATAACATGTCATGATCCGGGGCGTATGCCCTCGGGCGGGTCTGCTATACTGCGTTGCGCTTGAGTCCATTGATGTGAGTCATGAATTAAACCGGAGGGTCGAATGAATCGTCGTCTCGAATCGCTGTGTCTTTTCTTGGTGATCATCCACGTCGGCGATACCCGCCTTGCGGCCGAAGATTGGCCCACTTGGCGGCACGACCCGCTGCGCAGCGGGGTGACCAACGAGAAACTCGCGCCGCCGCTCCAGCAGCTTTGGGCGTTCCGCTCGCGTCAGACGCATCTGGTGCCGAAGAAGCAGGACTCCCCGCAGAATGCAAAGTATCCCTGGGTCACTTGGTACTCGCTTCCGATGAGTGCGACGGGCGACGCGATCTATTTCAACAGCGCGGCCGATGGTCGGACGGTCTGTCTCGATGCGGCAACCGGCAAAAAGCGGTGGGAGTTCATAGCCGGAGCGGCCGTCAACCGAACGCCGACGATCTGGGACGGCAAAGTCTACGTCGGCAGCGACGATGGTCACGTCTATTGCCTCGCCGCAAAGACGGGGACGGTTGTCTGGAAGTTCAAGGCGGCACCGACTGATCGGATGCTCATCTCCTACGGAAAACCGGTGTCGACCTGGCCGGTTCGCACCGACGTGGCGGTGGACAAGGGCGTCGCTTACTTCGCCGCGGGCGTGTTCCCTCACGACGGGACCTTCATGTTTGCGCTCGATGCGAAGACCGGAAAGCTCCTCTGGCGCAATGGCACGCAATGCGAAACCGGCGGGCGCTCGAGCATGGCTCCGGCCGGGCATCTGTTTGTTACGCGAAAGTCGATCTTCGTGCCCAAGGATTGTTGGGGATATTTTTTGAATTGGTACACACTTGTCGGATTCGGCCGCGAGTCGGGCGGCGCCGTGCATCGTCCCGACATGGATGAATGGCCCCAGTACCCGGACTATTACGGAATCTTTTTGCCGGTTTACGGCGTTCGCAAGGGGGATGTCCGCTACCTCGGTTCGAGTGCGCTGGCGATTGACAAGAAGGACCGGAAGAAAACGAGCTCACTCTGGAAGGTCGACACGCCGGGCCGCTGGACCGACATCGATTCGGTGTTGAGCAATCGCGCGCGAAAGCCGATCTTCTTTCGATACGATCCGGATTGCGCGACGGTGGTTTATGCGGGTGGCGTTCTCTATCACTCGGCGTTCGATACGGCGGGAAAGGGTTCGACGATCTACGCCCGTGACGCAGCGAGCGGCAAACAGCTATGGTCGACCGAGATCGCCGAGCGAGCGAACCAGATTATTGTGGCCAACGGCAAACTCTTCGCCTCGACGCGCAGCGGAACCATTTACTGCTTCGCACCGAAGGGAAAAAAGCACGGCGTGATCGAGGAGCCGATTGAGCTGAGCCCGAAGGCGTACGCCGACAGTCCCGCGATGGTTCAAGCAGCGGAGGCGATCATCAAAGAGGGCAAAGTAACCGCCGGCTATGCGATCGTCCTAGACTGTGAGAGTGGCCAGCTCGCCCTTGAACTGGCCAAGCGAACAAACCTGTATATGATCGCGGTTTTTCGCGATGCGTCGAAGGCGGCTGCGGCACGCAAGATTTATTCCCGTGCCGGTGGGCACGTATCGCGGGTCATCACCTATCATCAGAGGGCCGGCACGAAGCTTCCGTTTCCGTCCTTTTTTGCGAATCTGATCGTCTCCGAGGCCGCGGCGGTCGGCCGTGATCTGCCTCACGACGCGGAGAACCTCAATCGCATCCTCAAACCGATTCGAGGTGTGGCACTCATTGGCGGTCAGCAGAGCGACGCCGTGCTGAAGTCGTGGATCGCTGCCACGAAACAGACCGACTGGAAAATCGTCCAATCCGCCGGGGCATGGGCCAAGCGGCTCCGCCCACGACTCAAAGACGCCGGCGGATGGTTTCAGGCAAACGGCGATGCGGGCAACACGAACAACAGCCATGACGGTGTACTCAAACCGCCGCTGGGAGTCGTCTGGTACGGCACGCCGCACTTGGCCTACGGCGGTCGCACGCCCGGATCGTGGATCGTCGACGGCGTGCTGTTGGTGCCCGAGGGGCAGTTGCTCTATGCCTACGACGAGTACACCGGCCGCAAGCTATGGCAACGCAAAAATGCCGTCACCGACATGGCGGCCGCGCCGGGAAGCATCTTTCTGCGCTACCACGAGATGGTCGCCCGACTCGATCCTGCGACCGGAAAAATACTTCAGCAGTATCTCCCGCCAAACAAGGGTGATAAATGGACGAAGATGGCACCCGACCGCGACGGCAAAACGCTCTACCTATCCACCGGCGGCAGCATTATCGCGATGGACGTGGCAAGCGGAAAACCACGCTGGGTACTTGGCGGTCCCGGACAGGAAAAAAAGTGGAAAGTCTGGACCGTCGTCGGCGACGGCTACATGTACATTAGCGGTGGTGGCGACTTGAAAGCTTTGCGCACCGGAGCAATTGCCCAGATGCGTGCCTACCTGAAGGCGAACGACCCCGAGCGACTTAAGCAGTACAACCGAGAGGTCGACAAGCACACGTTCAGTACCTTCACCACAGTCGACACGAAAACCGGAAAAGTGCTCTACTCCCAGGCCGCCGATGTCACGAACGCCGGCGGCGCTCTGATACCGAGCGGCGGGTTCGGCAGCGGACGCAATGCGCGGCATTACAACCCTCCGGTCTTTGGCTGCACGATGGCGGCCAAGGATGTGATCATCTTCTGCACAACGAGCGGCGCCGACAAAGGCTGGCGCGTCTGGCCTAGTGGCCGGTATGGGCACCGCAGTCTCGCGGTCTATGACGGTCCGACTGGCCGGCTCCTCTGGAAGAAACAGGCAAACTATCGCGGCCGACCCGTCGTGGCGGACAACACGATTTACGCCGAACCGTGGGGCTACGATCTGCGGACGGGCAAGCGAAAAACACGCACGCATCCGATCACCGGCAAAGAGACCGATTGGGCCTGGTGCCGCGCCGGCAAACAGTGCGGCATATTTGCCGGGTCGAAGTATTTTCTCTTCGGGCGATCCACGGGGGTCGGGTATCACGACCTGCTGACCGATCAGGGGCTCTACACTTTTTTCCATAGCCGTATGAGCTGCACGTTTGACGCCGTGACGGGCGGCGGAATGATGATCAAGCCGCCGATGGCCAGCTATTGCAAGTGTTCGTGGTCGTTGCCGTTCACCATTGGCCTGGGACAGGTCGCCACGCCGCCGAGCGTGGGACAGTCGTTCGCACAGCCGGGGCCCACCCTGCCGGTCAAGCACCTTTACCTCGACTTCGCCGCCACAGGCGACCGCCGTGACAAGAACGGGAACCTCTGGCTGAGGTCGAAACGGCAGATTGGGCACGCACTTCTGCTCGGCCACGAGGTGAAGGTCGAGATGTATCCCGGCGGCAAGGACGTACAGCACAACTCCCAGTACACGCACGTAGAGAACACCGACACGCCGTTCGTGTTCGCCACCGCGATCCGAGGGCTGAAGAGTGGTGTCATTCCTGTCACTGGTCCCAAGGATGGCAAAGGCCGCTACCGAGTAAAACTTGGCTTTGTCGCTCCGCCGGGTGACAAGCCGCAGCAGCGGGTCTTCGACGTCCAGCTCAACGGCAAGACCGTGCTGGCGGGCTTCGACATCGTCAAGGAAGCGGGCAAATCGAATCACGCCGTCTGGAAGGAGTTCGTCATCGACGTCAGTGGAGATCTGGTCCTCGGTCTGGTCGCCAAGTCTGACAAGCCGACCGCGAAGCAGATGCCATTGATCAGCGGAATGCAGATCCTCCGCGAATAGATTGCCGAGACGGCGGCCCATGAATAACCAGCGCATCGCCGAGCTTGCCGACGTTTATCGCCAGGGACTGCTTGAAGACGTCTTGCCGTTTTGGATTCGACACGCGGTCGATTCGCAACATGGCGGATTCATCACGTCGGTCGACCGCGACGGAACGGTCATCGACACGGACAAATCGGTCTGGCAGCAGGGACGATTTGCGTGGTTGCTGGGAGAACTCTACAACACGGTCGAGCCGCGCGAACAGTGGCTCGACCTAGCCCGATCCGGAATCGAATTTATCGACCGCCACTGCTTCGACTCGAGCGATGGTCGGATGTGGTTCCAAGTGACACGTGACGGGCGGCCACTTCGCAAGCGACGTTACGCATATTCCGAGAGCTTCGCCGCGCTCGCGTACGGAGAATGGGCCAAAGCGACTGGCAGTGATGAGTATGCCGAGAAGGCGCGCCGCTGTTTTCAGGCGTTCGTCGACCACAACCTAAGCCCCAGGGGCGTGGAGCCAAAATTCACTGACGTGCGGCCGACGCAGTCGATCGGCTTTCCGATGATCACGATCAACACCGCGCAGCAGCTTCGTGACTCGATCGGGCTGGCGGATGCCGACGCTTGGATCGACCGAAGCATCGCGATGATTCGGGATCACTTCCTCAAGCCCGATTTGTGCGCGGTGATGGAAGCCGTCGGCCCTGGTGGGGAAATCATCGATCACTTCGATGGCCGGACGCTTAACCCCGGTCACGCGATCGAAGGCGCGTGGTTCATCATGTCGGAAGGGAAACTCCGTGGCGACGACCAGCTGATCCGCACCGGTTGCCAGATGCTCGACTGGATGTGGGAGCGGGGTTGGGACGAGCAGTTCGGTGGCATTTCCTATTTCGTTGATCTCCGGGGGCTGCCGGTCCAGGAATACTGGCACGACATGAAATTCTGGTGGCCACAGTGCGAAGCGATCACCGCCACGCTGCTTGCCTATCGCCTGACCAATGACCCCAAGTACGCCGACTGGCACACGATGATCCACAACTGGACCTACTCTCATTTCCCGGATCCCGAGCACGGCGAATGGTTCGGCTATCTCCACCGCGATGGTCGCATCAGTTCGACGCTCAAGGGCGGTCTCTGGAAAGGTCCCTTTCATATTCCGCGGATGCAACTGTTCTGCTGGCAACTTACGGCGGACTGGGGCAAGCGATAATCCGTAGGTCGGCGATTCTTCACGGCTTGTACAACGTCAGTGGATTCTTCCTTGTCTTCAGCGGCATCGTGACCGGGCCGCCGACACGATGTGACTCGAACACCGCCGCGATCATTTCAACCGTCGTGCGGGCTTCATAGATACTCGCCTCCGGCTGGCGATCTTCTTCGATCGCGGCGAGGAGGTCGCGACAGGCGGCGATATTCCCATCGTGGTTGGTCTTTCGCGCGAGGGGTTCTTTCTTGCCTACGCCCGCCGAAGTAATTGGCAGCCATTGCTTGCCACTGCGCGATGATGACCAATGCGAATCGGCAAGAAAGTGCGCTCGCGGAATGTAGCCGGTTGTTAATTCGATCGCACCCTTCGATCCGAGAATCGTCAGGCCGAACCGGGATGCTCTTTCGCCCGTGTTGCGGTGAGAACCGAAGTACGAGGTGACGCCGTCGTCGTGCCCATACATGGCATTGACGCTGTCACCGGCCAAAGGTCCGATCCCTTCGGGTCCCGACTTGATGTGTTTTTTAGTAATGGGTTTATTGTCAGCGAGTACATTGGCGAAACACCAATTCGGTTCGCCGCCGAAGAATTGAATAAGATTCATGATGTGAGTGCCCAGAACCCAAAGGTCCTCGCCACCACCACGTCGGTCCTCCTTGCCGCGACCGCGTAGCTCGAGCAGTGTGCCGAGCCGACCTTCTTCGATCAGAGATCGCACGACGGGCAAGATCGGGCTGTAGCGTGTCTGAAATGCAATCGCCAGTTTGACGTCTTTCTTTTCGCATGCCGCGACCAGTTCATCGGCTTCGGTCAGATCGCGACAGAACGGCTTTTCCATGTAGACGTGGATGCCGCGCCGGGCCGCCGCAAGAACCATGTCGCGATGCTGATCGAGCCACCGAGGGCAGATACTGACGATCGCCGGTTTCACTTCGTCAAGCATCTTTTTGTAATCGGCGTACGTCTTGGTTACAGCAAGCCGCTTAGCCGCCTTCGCCCGACCTGACGCATCGGCATCGGCGACCGCGACGATTTCGCAATCTGGCACGTGACGCCAAACGGTGTCGATTCCGTGGCCATAGTTGCCTCGCCCCGTATGACCGATGACGGCGATGCGGTGTTTCTTGGCCATAAGATGTCTCGCTGGGTCGGGGGTAAGAGTCGGCGCGGTCTGCGGTTACACGTCGGTAATCTTCGGCAATACCCACGGCTTGCGATATTCGTCTCGCGTTAGGTATTGGTTTGCGTCGGCGTCGTCCTTGAAGGTGTAGGTCGCCGCATCGAACTTTAGCGTCCGACCTGCTCGCCATGCGGCGTTGCCCAGGTGACAGAGCAAGCTAGACGGGTGACCAACGGTTTCTAGATCGGCGTTGGGCTTCTTGCGGCTTCGCATGCAGTCGACGAAGTTGCGGGCGTGATTCAGTTCGGTGTTGCCGATCAGCCCCGACTGCTTCACTTGCTTTCCTCGCCCATCGAAGGCCCGCCAGCGCCGGTTGCCGATCACGATGGAACCCTTGTCACCGTAGAGGGCCGCACCCTCAGTTTCGCCATGCAGCGGATAGCGATTCCAGACTCGCATCTCGTATGTCATCACATAGCCGGGATAGTCGTAGGTGACCATCAGTGTGTCTGGCCACTCCTGAGCATCGTCGAAGTAGAACTTGCCGCCGTGCGCGGACACGGCCCGAGGCGTCGCGAGTGGTTTTTCGCCAGCCGCTTTGATCGCAGTTTCGAGCGCCCAACGAGCGACGTCCAAACGATGCACGCCGTCGTTGCCCAAGTCGCCGGTGCCGTAGTCAAAGAACCAACGCCAGTTGCCGTGGAAGCGACGAACATTGAACGGACGCTTAGGCGCCGGGCCGAGCCACAGATCATAGTTCACACCCTTGGGCGGCTTGCTGTCGGCCGGATTGCCGATCGAACCTTGGAGTGAGCTTTCCCATGCTTTGGCGAAACGGACCTTTCCGAGGCGTCCCTCGGCGATGTACTTCATGGCCGCCAATTGCATCTGGCCGCTGCGCGACTGAGTGCCCAACTGCACCAGACGGCGATGTTTCTTGGCGGCGGCAACCATTGTGCGGCCTTCGAGGATGTTGTGGCCGTCCGGCTTCTCGACGTACACATCTTTTCCCGCCTGACAGGCGTGGATCGTCGGCAAGGCATGCCAGTGATCCGGTGTGCCAGAGACCAGCGCGTCGATCGACGGGTCGTCCAATGCCTTGCGATAGTCGCTGATCGCCTGCGGTTTCTTGCCGGTCTTGGTGGCGATGTTTGCCACTCGGGCATGCAGCACTGATTCGTCCAGATCGCACACGTACTTGACGTCGACGTCTTTGAGGCCCGCAAACGTGTTGAGCAGCGCACCGCCCCGACCGCGAACTCCCATCACACATACGGTGATTCGGTCGTTGGGCGCCGCCTGCGACTTCGCAGCACTGGCAGCCAACGCAACTCCTGCCGTCGCGGCACCTTGGATCCATCGGCGTCGGTCCATCGTACTGACCTTTCGTTGCTGAAAAGGAGCGGCTTTCGGGGGAAGCGATCAGCCGGATAGGATACCGCATTGGCCGGCGGGTTGCGACTTTTATCTTATGACGCTGGCTGAGTCGCGCTCTTCCGTCAAGCGAAGGCCATACGGAAGATGAGACATTCCCGTCACGAATTCCCGCTGTTTGGTAGGATGTTGGGCACGTGTATGGGGAGATGAGGCCGAACTGGCCGAGGGTTTCATCGCTTGGCGGTCGCGACAAAGGAGAATTAGCATGCCCAGATATCGAAGACTTGCCACAATCACTCTGTTTATTGTGTTCTGCATGTCGACCAGCGCTCATAGCGATGAACCGGCAGTCGATAAGAACGGCTTTCGGTTTCATCCGATCACGTCGCCGTATCAGGCAAAGACCGTGAAGCTGCGCGTGCTGTTGCCTGATCGGTATGATCGGGCCAAGAAATACCGCGTGCTCTACGTGCTGCCGGTCATGCCCCCGAACAACGCTCGCCATAGTCATGGGCTCGAAGAATTCAAGAAACTCGACGTCCACAACCGGCATCAGTTGATCTGTGTCGCCCCGGAGTTCGCCGGCATGCCGTGGTACGTCGATCATCCGACCGATAAGCGGCGGCGGGACGAAACCCACCTGATGCGCGTCGTGCTGCCCTTTGTTGACAAGAACTATTCAACCGTCGCCGGCGCCAAGGGGCGATTGCTCGTCGGTTTTAGCAAGTCGGGTCGTGGGGCGATGCAGCTTCTGCTGAGTTATCCGAAGAAATTTCACAAAGCGGCCGCTTGGGATTCCGGCGTGCGGATCGACTGGTCGGGCATCCCGAAACCAGAACGCGAAAAACGCATCAAGGCGGCCTTCTACGACGAGGCGACTTTTCAGAAGTACAGCTTGGTGCGATTGATCAAGGCACACGGCACCAAGTTGGGCGACAAGCCGCGGCTGTTGCTTTACAACTGCAAGAATTGGGCCCACCCGGCCAGCAAGGAACTGCATGAGGTGATGCTGCGGCACAAGATGTCGCACAAGTATATCGACCACTCCAAGTTCCTGCACTTCTGGCACGGCGGATGGTTGCCAGAGGCGGTCGCGTTCTTGGTCGAGTGATCACGTCGTCGATTATCGCTTCCCGCCGAGATTGCGGACGAACTCGATCAGGTCGGACAGATCTTGCGGCTTGAGTTGCTTTTCTAACCCGTCGGGCATGAGCGACTTGCCCGAGCTTTGTAGCGCCTCGATATCGCCGCGCAGCAACGATTCGCGTTTGCCTCCGGCGGCCAACAGCGTGATGCTGCTACCGGTTTCAGTAACGATCATACCCGCCAGACTTTTCCCGTCTTTGGTGATGACGTTGTAGCTAAGGTACTTCGATTCCACGGCGGCACTCGGATCGATGATCGCTGAGAGCAACGACTCGGGGGTCTTGGTTGTTAATGACGCCAGATTCGGGCCGACCTCCGACCCTAGCTTGCCATTTCGGTGGCAATTGGCACATTGCTTGGCAAAGAGGACTTCGCCACGTTTCGCATTGCCCGTGAGTTTTAGTGCCGCACGGTATGTTGTTAACACCTGCTGGCGGTCCGAAGTCGTGGCGCCGGCAAGCACCTTCTGCAGACGAGCGCGAATAGGCTTGCTCTTCGTCGCCAACAGGCGCTGGCGCATCGATGCGTCGATCTCGGCTGACGAGACGTCGCCGCTTTCTAGTCGTTGTAGCAACGTGTCGATCCACATCGCGCGGCTTGCCACGACCGAGAGGATTTCCGCACGTAGCGCCGGGCCATGAGAACGCCAGCCGGTCAACAGCATGGCGGCAATCTGTTTTTCGGAACAATCGGCCGCCCGCGCGACGATCGCTTGCTGGACACTGCTTGGCGATCGAGGTGCGAGTAGTTTTATCGCGAGTTGCATGTCGGATTGCCGGTGTTCCGCTTGGCGCAAGATTAGGCATGCCGCCGCAGCTCGCAAGGGTTCCGCTATGTCGGATGCAGCGATCAGCCCTCTGGCTCGCTTGATCGCAAGATGAACCTTCGCCAGTTGCGAGGCGTCCAGCCGGTTGTCAGGTCGCCAGTTGCGTTTGGCCAAGACATCCAGCATTTGCCCAAGTGCCGAAAACTGCCACGGTTGGTATCGACCGTCTTGGGAGTGTGTCACCAAGCCAAGGGCGTCGGCGATGATCTTGTCTTCGCCGATCGCGGCGGCTTGCGAAAACAGGGTCTTGACGAGGCGTTTAGGCGGCTTGCGACCATCACGCGGCGTAATCACGCTGACCAACACGTGAGGCAGATTCGTCCGATTGATCGAACTCATCACGGCGGCGGTAATGTACCGATCGCCGCTGTTGGCAATAGCCAAATCGGCCAGCGCTCTGCCGGCACGGGGACCTTCGGAATAACCCAGCGTACACGCCAACTGAAGTCGTACCTTTGCATTCGGATCGTTCACCAACGCCGCTAGTCTCGCAGTGTCGACCGAACGGCCCTCGGCTAGACGAACGGCGTGACGCCGCACAGCCGGATGCTTGTCGCCCAGCGCGGCCTGAACTGTTTCGGCGGTCAATGCGTCAAGCCCGTCAAGCGTACAAAGAGCATGCAGTCGGGCCAATGGTTGCTCGCTGCCGCGCGACATCTTGACGAGCGGCCCGACGACCGTCTTGTCCTGCTTCGCGACCAACATTCGCTGGACCATGTCCCGCTGCCAGCCACTGGGAGATTGCAAAGCGGCCACCAATTGCACCGCTGACAGCTTGTCGAGCCTCGGAACGTTGCGTGGCGACCGGCCCTTGGGGACGATCCGATAGATTCGACCGCGATCATCACCGAAGCGATAGAACGGCCGCAGTTCGTCCTTTCCGATTTTCGGCAACCACTGCGGGTGTTCGATCATGAAACGGTACATGTCCACAACCCAGAGAGCGCCGTCGGGCCCCGTTCTTACCATGACCGGCCGGCACCAACGATCGGCAGAAGCGAAAAAATCGTGTTTGGTTTCGGCCGCATCACGATGAAAGCCAAAGCTGACCCCATGATCCGTGATCACGTTATGCTGCACCAGATTGTGAAACGGCTCGCAGGTGAATGCGTGTTGTTGGGCACCGCGAGCAAACAACAATTCATCGCGATAGATCATGGCAGAGCAGGCAGACGTAAACCGGCCGGACTGGTTAAAGCTGTGAAAGCGTTTTTGCGGTGGCTTCGCCGGATAGACTCGTGGATTGGTGGGCGTCACGACTTGTTGGCGAGGATCGGGCGGAGCGAAGTATCGATTGCGGCGGATGTAGTGATCGGCAAGCACATAGTGCCAAAGTGGGTGGCTATTCTGAACACCGAACCAGTTGCCCCAGTCGTCTCGGTTACGTCCATATTGCGAAGGCCCACTTTGCGGGTCGATCAATCCGGCGGCTGGCCGGATGCGAAAATCACGGCTGCCAACTTTTGTTTTCTTGTTGGTTACGTGCGACGTGATCCAATTACCCTTGCCATGACCCGCGTGGTGACTTCCGCTGGCACAATGGATCCAATTGTCCAGACCCCACCTTAACCCGTTGACTCGCAGTTGCTGATTGCCCTCCAGAAACCCCGTAAAAAGCGTTTCCCGCACGTCCGCTTTGCCGTCGCCATCGGTATCCTCCAGGTAGAGAATATCGGGCGCGGCGGTGACTAATACCCCGTTGCCCCAGGATAAGATACCGGTCGGGAAGCGGAGGCCGTCGGCCAGCAGCGTCGACGTGTCATAGCGACCGTCACCGTTTTTATCCTCCAGGAATCGCACGCGCCCGCCTGGCTTTCCTTTGCCGTCAATTCCCAATGGATAGTCGGCCATTTCTACGACCCATAGTTTTCCGTCAGGTCCCCAGTCGATCGCCACGGGATCTTTTACCAACGGTTCGGCGGCGACCAATTGGAGTTCAAAGCCATCGCGAATCTTGATCTGTTTTAGAGATTCAGCGATGGTCAACGGGCGAGGCATTTTTTTCTGCGCTGCCCGTGGCTGAATAACAGGCTTTACGCCGGACGCCACAAAATGCGCCGTGACTTCCTTCGGGCGAAGTGCTCGATTGTAGAAAGCCACTTCGTCGATCGCGCCGAGAAAGCCGGCAAAGTTGTCGTTGCGTCCGCCGATGAACAGTTGTCGGCAGTTCTTCGGATAGGTGATGGCCAAGTCGCCTTGCATCTCGGGAGTCGCATCGCCATTGAGGTATACAAAGACTTTTCTCTGGTCGCGGACCAACACGACGTGATTCCAGCTATGGGGAACCAGTTCGGTGGCGCCTGCGAGCAACTGATTGCGCTCGTTACCGTTGAAGACGATCAGTCGCCCGGTCGCATCGAAGGTTCCGCCGATTCCCAGGTGATCTCCCGCGGCAAGTTTCGATCCATCGTCGCCACGGGAGAACATATATCCCGTGACGGGCCGAGCGTGATGCGCCAGTTCATTGCGAAACCAGAATTCAACGCTGTAGGTATTGCCGAGCGATGGCACGGTGACGTTCATTCGCCCGCCAGAGAAGTTCGCCGTCTTCTTACCCGGATTGTAAGGCCTTGCCCCCTTCTCATAGCGACCGCTATGGCTGTCAATTTGGTCGCGAGCAGCCTTCGCGTTATCGTGCAGACGCCAGAACGATACCGGTTTCGATGCCATCACGGCATCGCCGAAGCGCTTTAGGGACTTCGCGTCGGACGGTTTGGCGGGCAGGACCTGCTTTGGCTTGGGCCGTGGTGGTGGAGTCATCTTTGAAGCGGCATAGTGACTGGCCATCTCTTTGGTTGTCAATGCTCGATCGAAAACCGCAACTGCGTCGATTTTTCCTTCGAGGGATTGATTGAGCTTATTGTTGCCGCCGACGAACACAGCGACTGCCGCTGCCGGCGCCTCGATTTTCGCATTGATTTCCGCAACGGGGTTGCCATCAAGGTATACGGACGCTCGATTCTTGTTGCGTACGATCGTTGCATGATGCCAGAACTTCGTTCGTAGCGGTGTTGACCCGGTAAACGTCTTGCCGCCGGAGCGGAAAACTAACTTTCCTTTCGACGTCAGATCGACCTTGCCGCCAACGAACAGCGATTCTTGGGCATCGGCGTTGCCTCTGGCGAATAACGTCCCGGTCACTGGGCGAACGTCATGCGGCAATCCATTCCAGAACCAAAGCGACACGGTGTACTCCTGCTTAAGATCGTTAAGCGAAGCCTGCATATGGCCGCCTGCAAGGTGAACCGCGCGATTGCCCCGCAAACCGGCCGAAAGTCCTGCGGCACCAGGGCCGGGCAGATACATGGCAACGCCACCGGCGAACTTGGCATGGTGTCGATTCGTCGCGTCGGTTGCTTTGTCCGCAACCATCTCGCCCAATCGCCAATAGGCAAGCGGCTTCGCTGCGAGAATCGTTGTCGCGTAATCGGTCGGCGTCTCAACGACCGACTTTCGCTTTGCGTCCGCAACGTTCTCCAGCAATCGAACCAGCGTGGCGACGATCTTCGGCTCCGCCTCGACTTCCAGTCCGGCCGTCCGCGCGGGCCAGGTTGTGTAGCCACCCAGCTTGTGTTGTTCCGGAGGAGGAATGTAGCCTTGAGCGCCATTGGCCAACTCGATGTTGAACGTCATCGCCAGTGGGCTCTGCGCTTTGAGTTTTAGGCCGGTGATCGCGTAGACTTCGTTGGGGATCGCCGTGATCCCCAGCTCGCCGATGCGCACGGCTTGCAATTTCAACTCGACCTCCGGCTCGGCGTGTAGCAACCGTGCTTCGCGGGCGTAGATCCGCCGTTGTCCGAGACGACCGCTTGAGGGTGTATCGAGTGCCTGCGGATACGTCTTTTTCGCCCAAGCCAGTCGCTTTGGGTCAGGAACACGACGCCGAAGCTTGAGCTTGGCTTCGTCCATAGCCAACGGCACCCAGTCGTGAAACTTGATCGACCGATACGCGGTCGCCGCCAGGCTTGCAACCGCTTCGGTGTACTTGTCTAGACCTTGCCGTACCGCGGGACGACCGTAGTCCATCCACATCCCATCACCGCTGGTCCCTTGCGACATCATGCCAACAAATTTGTGCGTGGAAGACTCTGCACGAATCAGCTTGGCCAGCTTGTCGCCAAACCGCCCACAAAAGTCGGCCGATACCAGTCCTGATCCGTAATAATGCATGGCGTAGTTGCCGACGACGGCAAGCGGTTTTCCGTCCGCGGTCTCGACGGCCAGCAGAGAGAGGTCTGGATCGGCCGGACCCGACGGTCCGACGTGATTCTTACTTCGGTGACCGGGATGCATGTGCGCTCGTACGTTTTGGCGTCCGAACGGGTCGTGTCGGACCCGATCAGGACGAAAGATCCAGCGACGACAATGGCTGTGCTCCTTGTCCTGGACCACCGTCCAGCCGATTCTTGCTGGCACGACGTTCTTGGCGGCCATCGCAATGCTTTTTGCAATCTGAGCGGGCAAGAATTGAACATAGGCCGGATCGGCGTCGCTTCCCAGACATCCCATTACCGACGGTGCCGAGTGCGTGTGTGTGGCTGAAATCAGCATTCGCTCTGGCGGTATTTTCGTCGCTTTGGACGCCATCTGTTTCGCCTGATCGAGCAACTCTCGCTTGATCATCAGATTGTCAACCACGACAATCGCCAGCCGCGTCTTGCCGTCGTCCAGCACCAGCGCCCGGGACATGAGACGATCAAGGGCACCTCGGGCGGTTCGTTGTTCAAACATGCCGTTGACGATCACGGGAAACTTGGTGGGAGTGATATCGACCGCAGCAGCACCCGCCCGCATTACACGTTTGTCTTCTTGCGAATAAGAACTCTTCGCCCCGGTCAATACGAACCAGCAGAAAGCGAGCAGTAGGATCATGTGCCGTTGCTGCATAGAAACACCCATTTCTTTCGCGTTTGACTTAAATCAGTTGTGAGATACGAACGCCTGCGCCATTGGAAATCTCTAGAGACGCGATTCGCTTGCATGTAGGACCATACCATGTTGTAGTATGCTGTGAACTCAGATTCCAGATAGCCCAGAGATTCTTGCTTGCTGCCGTAAAGAGCACGAAGCACCTCGCAAACAAAAACCCCGCCGAGCCAAAGCAGCCGGACGGGGTTTCTGGTGTTACACCGCTTGGACCAACTACCTGCGTCGTCGGCGATACGTCATACCCAGCGACAGTAGGCCGAAGGCGGCCAGGGTCAGTGTGCCCGGCTCCGGGACGGGTTCTGCAAAGAACCCCATGTGAATGCCAACCTCAGAGCCTTGCGTGAGGCTGAATTGCACCTCGATATCGAATGTGCCCGACGGGGAAATGAACGTGGTAAACTCTGGCTGCGAAAGGTACGAGAGCGGGGCGGATTGGTCCATCACACTTGGCAGAAGCAGTTGGACTTGCGGCTGCCCACCGTACCGGCCCTCAAATAACGGCTGGCCGGGAACCGCATCCAAGACAGTCAACGGGCCCGGATTGAGCAGTTCGATACGCATGTCGGCAAAAACACTCCACTCCGGAGAGCTTTTGGTGAGGACGATCGGAAACGATCGACGGAATAAGTAATCCTGTGTTCCAACGTCGGCGCCGGTGATGAAAAATGAATCGTAAATGCCCAATCCTTGGGCATGATGTCGAGCGCCATCGAACGTCGTATAGTGTGGATCGGGATTGACTTGAAAGTCCCATTCATATGTTAAGACATCCGGGACGAAGTGCTGGCCCTGATACCCGAACAACCCACCTCCAAGCGGCGCGCCGTTCGGATTGATCGGAAAGACCGTCGTGCCGTCTTCGATCTCCATCACGACCGTTGGTACTACTAATTGGGCCATGAGTTGGCCGCTGCCGACGACCAGCCACGCGCCCGCCATCGCCAGACAAATAAAACTCCTTGTCACCATCGGCCAAGCTCCCCTGGCCAACCTTCTACTCGAAAGAATGAAAGCGGACATTTAAAATCTCCTTTCAAAATGGTGTGAATGCCGACAACAGGTCAACTGGAAACACTTCTGTTAGAGTGTTTCCTCGTGGTTTGGTGTGGCGTTTAGTGGCGAGCGTGAATCGTTCCTTGTCTTGGGCCAATGAAAAAAGGCACAACGAAAAAAGGCGCAATGAAAAAAGGCACTGCGGCCCTGTGTCACGCGATGCGTACACAGACCCTCAGTGCCTTTTTGCTTCGGTGAATTGTGGTGACCATCACTAGCTGCTCCTTTGTGCGCAGGACACCCCACAATGGGCGTCCCTCAACTGTAGTATGATTCTAGCCGGTCGCGGACGTGTGTCAATCCTTTTTCTCTCAGAAACACCAGATACTTGGGTGTAAAAATTCCAGGGAAATCGTGTCGCAGGAAAAAGGAATAAGAATACCGTCGTCAGACTGGAGATTGCCCTGCGCGGCTCGGCTTTCAAGCACGCTATCGTTAAGAACGAACTCGCGGCCCTTCTCGCCGAACAATGGCCCTCGGTCGCTCGATGCAATTTGACGCAGATCCCTGATCGGGGTATAGTCGGCTTCTTCTGGAGGAACGTGCTTCGAGTGTCGGGCTCAGCTCGTCTGGGAGGTTTCGTGCACCGTTGGTTTCGCAAATGCGCTGCGCAGACGACTGGCCACAGATCGGGTGACGCGGCTCGGCTGCGCTTCGAGCAGTTGGAAGATCGTCGGCTGCTGACGGTTGCTAGTTTTCAAGATGGGGTGTTTCCCACGGTCGATTACGATGGGACTCGCGATGCGCCGATCTTTGGGGCGCAGGCCGATGTGAATTTCGGTGTCGAAGTAATCCTTCGCGCGGACAACGAGCAGAGTTCGACCAACCTTCCTGTTTGGTCGCTGATGAAGTGGGATTTGTCGAGCATTCCGGCCGGTGCCACGCTCAACGACGTCACGCTCACCGTCAACGTTACCAACACGACCGTCGCGCCGGGATACGATCTGTTTCAGGTGCTCACGCCGTGGGAAGAGTCGGGCGTGACCTGGAACAACACGACGGCGGTTGCCACTTGGGAAAACCCAGGTGCGTTTAACCTCGACGATCCAGAAGATGTCAACTTGACGGTGCTCGGCACACTGTTGGGCACGACCACCGGCCAGCTGACCATCTCGCTCAATGCCGATGGCGAAGAAATGGTGCAGCAGTGGATCAGCAATCCCGCCACGAATCACGGCCTGTTGATGGCCAACCCGGCGAACGACAACAGCCTGCGATTCGATTCACGCGAGGGGATCACGCCGGCCAACCGTCCGAAGTTGTCGATTGATTTTACCTTCGAGGATCTCGACCCGCCGATCGCCACGCTCGTTGATCCGCTCGATGGCGGACCGGCTGACGAAGATGCTGACGCCAACGAAGTTCGCGTCGGCGTGCGCGAGGTGATCGTGATCGGACTTGATGATTTCCAGCTTGACGACGCCACAGTCACGGCCGACACGCTCACGGTCACGAAAGACGCCGCCCCATTCACCGATTTTTCATTTGCCTTTGATGCTGGCGCGGATGAAATTACACTCACGCCCACAGCCGATAGTTTTAGCGGCGGGATCTACACAATCACGCTCAGTGGCGGCGTCTCACAGATCGCCGACCAATCGGGCAACATCATGCCCGGCGTCGAACTGTTGGTCGAGATCGACGCGAGCCTACCGACAATGCCAGTCGCGGAAGACGACACGTACGAAACCGACGAAGATGTGCCGCTCATCATCGATGCCGCCGGCGGCGTTCTCGACAATGATTTCGACGGCAACGCCGCCGCCGAGGCGATCATCGTGACCGGCCCCGCAAACGGCAACGTCGGACTCAACGCCGACGGTTCGTTCACCTACACCCCAGCGCCGGGCGTCAGCGGCCCGGACAGCTTTACCTACTTCGTTCGTACGCCGGTATTCGATTCAAATGTCGCCACAGTCACGATCAGCGTTCAGGAGAACTCACCCATAACCACCGAGGACAGCTACGACGCGACCGAAGATGAGTTGCTGACCGTCAATGAGACCAACGGCGTGCTGGCCAACGACGATGACCTCCAGGGCGACGAATTTACCGCCGTGCTGGTTGACGACGTAAGCGACGGCACACTCGTGCTCGATTCAAATGGCTCGTTCACCTATCAGCCGGATGAAAACTTTTTCGGCGTCGATTCGTTCACTTATTACGCCACCGACGGTGTGAATGACTCCGCCAGCACGCTGGTAGAAATCGCCGTTGAAAACGTCAATGATCCGCCCGTGGCGGTGAATGACAACTATGTGATCGGCGAGAATGAAACGTTGACGGCAGCAGGCGTTCCGCCGCCGGGGTTGAATCTTATCAAGTGGGAAGGAAACGGGCATTACTATGGCCTTGTCTTGGAGGACAAGAACTTCCATCAAGCGCAGTCACATGCAGCAACGCTGACATTTAGCGGTATGCCAGGCCACTTGGTCTCGATTACTTCGGAGACAGAAAACGAGTTTCTCAAGGCGAACATCTATTCAACGATTCCGGCCGAACTCCAATACGCAATTATCGGGCTAAACGACGTCGACATCAACGGAACGTATCAGTGGACTACCGGTGAAACGTTCAACTTCAGCAACTGGAATGTTAACGAACCAGGTAATTCGCAAGCCTCCGAAGACGCAGTTGCTGCGGCTAGACTTGGCGACTGGGCCTGGAACGACACACTTACGAACAGGGTCTTTTTCTCCTACGTTGTCGAATTTGATGTCACCCACTCTGGGGTCCTTCTCAATGATCATGACGCGGACGGTGATGAGTTAACGCCAGAGTTGGAACAGGACGTACAGAACGGTACGCTTTCGCTCGCCGACGACGGCTCGTTCACCTACACGCCCGATCCGGGGTTCGTTGGTAACGACACGTTTACCTACCGTGCAAACGACGGTGAACTTGACTCGAATCTCGCCACCGTCAAGATTGTTGTGACTACAGTAATCACTGCACCGGATTCGTATGTCGTGGACCAAACGCAGACGCTCACCGTGAACGGTGGTGTCGCCAACGCGGTGTCACTGTTCGTTCCAAATCATAGTTTTGAGTCGCCCGACATCGACGATGGAACCAACGCAAACGAGAGTGCCACCGGCTGGACGGACGCCAACGGATTCGCACCGGGGATGGGCGACCGCAACAGCAACTTCCCGTTGAACTACCAATCCCAAATCGATCCGACACCGGATCCGAACGATGGAGAGCAGTGGATGTGGTCCAACCACAGGGATCACTTCACAACAACGGCAGTGGGCCTGCAAGCCAATTCCACGTATCGACTCACGGTCGATGTCGGCGACCGCACCGACCTCGCCTTCGGAGGAGCCACGTTGCGTCTAGGGACGGGCAGCACGTTCGGAGAAACTCTGCTCGGCGCCAACGTTGTGGCGAACACGCCGCCACTAAATGGTCCGACTGCTACCGACGGCTGGGAAACGTGGATCTCAACTTTTACGACCGGACCGGAACCCGTGGGAGAGGGCGATCCGATCCGCATCGAGTTGCTCCGCAACGGGACTCAGACGCTGTTCGACAATGTTCGGCTCGAGGTTTACGGGGCGGGTGTTCTGTATAATGACCGCAGCGTCGAAGGAGATCCCCTCTCAGCCGTGCCGAAAGACGATGTTAACAACGGCACGTTGGTGCTGAACCAAGACGGTTCTTTCAGCTACACTCCCAATCCCTACTTTGTCGGCCTCGACCAATTTACTTACATTGCGTCGGACGGCGTTAACGAATCAGTCCCAACAACCGCGACCATCGAAGTGCGCCCATCCGGCCCAGTATCCGGCCGGCATGTGTTCTACAACAACTCGTCGCTCGACGGGCAGGATCCGACGGCGGGGGCGGCAGATGATAATGCGATCGCTACGGAAAAATGGGTGCTGCTGCCCGGCCAGACGATCTCGCCGGGGAAGGTGTTTGCGGGGGCGCAGGGCATCAACGGCCTGATGATCGATATTGTCGGCGTGGGTGACGCGGTGAATATCGGACCGAATGATTTTGTTGTGCGGACGGGAACCGGGGAAGATCCGAGCGGGTGGGATGTTTTGGAGTTTGTCGACACCGACCGGGTGCCGTTGGTCTCGGTTCGTGAGAGCGACGGAGTTGGTGGTAGTGATCGGGTGACGCTTACTTGGCCGGATGGGACGTTGACGAATACTTATGTCCAGGTGACGGTGCTGGCCAATGGACGAACAGGGCTCGCAGAGCCGGATGTCTTTTATGCGGCAAGTCAGGTGGGCGATGCGACGGGAGACCTCCGGGTCGACGCGGCGGATTTGGCCCGGGTGTTGGCGAACTGGGGAACCGGCACGTTGCCGGAGCAGGGAAACTTTGATCTGACGGGGACCACCGGGGCCGCCGATTTGGCAACGCTCTTCGTGGGTGGCAGCCAGTTGGATGACTTCACCGCGCCGCCGATTGTTGCGCCCGACGCTGCGGCTCAGGCAGTTGACGCGGTGATTGTTCAGGCAATTAGCGGACCGGAGCCCGAGACTGACCCGATCGTTGGTCCCGTCGAGTTCTCACAGACAATCACACCGGCACAAACGCGCTCGAGGTTGTTGCGACGTATTGGGCGTTCTTTCTCGCACGACGACCAGCCAACCGATCGCCAACGTCTCGCTCGCCAGCAAGCGGTTGATCGAGTTCATGAGGCGGGGTCGTTGGAGTTGCCGGACGAGACGAGAATCGTTCGCCGGCGCGGCGGGCGCAGCTAGTACGCTTGTCGCTAAAGTAGGCCTCACGCTCCGCGTGAGGTTTCTTTCCTCACGCGGAGCGTGAGGCCTACTATGCTGAGCGATTCACATTGCCAGAGTGTCTGGGATGATTTTTCTGGGCGCAACTTCTTTCGTGGTCAGGGGTTACAAATACGGCCTGGACTTTGTCTTGGCGAGCGCTAGAATCTTGGCGCGGAAATCCTTTTCTCAAAAGCAGAAAGAACCGCGGATACACGCTGATCAACTCGGATAAGAAAGATAGGTGGCTAGCGGCCCACGCGATGCCAAGAAAGATATAGTTGAAGCACTTTTTATCTGCTTAGATCCGCGGTTGGATGAGCGAGACTGATGCAGCGAACAACCTGACTACACCATTCATATCCGTGCCCATCTGTGTTATCCGTGGTAAGAAAAATAACCGCGGATGGACGCTGATCAACGCGGATAAGAAGGAAATGAACCAAACCAC
>Ga0114996_10001569_pt1 | contig 30639 bp, 41 predicted proteins | sample ArcticOcean_MG_C_4_FD_87039 | JGI IMG/M metagenome (GOLD analysis project Ga0114996, IMG submission 87039) | Marine microbial communities from western Arctic Ocean - ArcticOcean_MG_CB4_134 | ecosystem: Environmental > Aquatic > Marine > Oceanic | place: Arctic Ocean: Canada Basin | collected... | reverse complement strand
TAATTGGTGGGGTTGTGGCTGGTGCAGCAACATTCATGTCTGATTAAATAGACTTCAACTTTTATTTTTTTTATTTTTTTTATTTTTTTTATTTTTCTTAGGAACTTTTATAAACAATCCTTCTTTTTTTTAATTGAGGATTATTTATGGAAAGCAAAGAAATAGGATTAATTTTGGTTTTGATTGGAGGAATTATTAGTCTTTTTGGAGCCCTTCTTCTTTTGATGGTGGGAATTGGTTTTCTGTTTACTGATGTGTATAAACTTATTTCAATAATTTATATTGTTTTGTCTGTTTTGTATATCATTTCTGGGGCTTTCACTTTATGGGCTTATAAACTTATGAAGAATCCAATGACTCTTAAAAAGGGGTCAATAATTGCAATTATATTTGGGGTTGTTGGAGGATTTAATCTTTTCACAATTATTGGAGGAATACTGGGTTTAACGGGAGATAAAAAGTAGAAAATGCCGGGTAAAAAAATAGATTCTAAAACTAATTTACTTGCCATTTTAGCATTGGTTTTTGCATTTTTAATTCCGATTGTAGGAATAGGTCTTGGAGCTACACTAGGATAATTAAATTAAATTAATTTATTTTTTATTTTTATTTTTAAAAAACAAAACAAAAATTATTTCTTTTTCAGAAAATAAGCAAAATTACTCTTTTAAGTCGCTTATACCAAGCATCAGCAAAAGTAATCCAATCATGATTACAAACCAGACAATTCCACCTTTAAGGAATTCTAATGCTGCAGTTCCGAAACCAAGGTAATCTATACCCCAGATGTAAACTGATGCGACTATTAGGATAAGTCCCAAAAAAAGTTCGATCCATTTATTCATTGTATATGTATTGGGGTATTTTGATTTAAAAAGATTTTGATGTTAGAGAGGATAGATAGTTTTTACTCCTGGGCATGGGGGAAAAGTAGTTACCAAGGGTCTTTCCAGAAATATTCGAAAGACTTAATTAGTTTTCCTCTTTTTGTTATAGCTGGGTTTGGAAGAATTTAATGCCGAATTTGTTCATTCTATGATGAGGCTTGGTTGCAATGAAGATCAAGCAGAGGATCTTTTTAGATCTCAACCATTTTGGTTTAGGGAGGTTTTGTGGGAAAAAAGGGATATTTTTTCAAGGTTTGATTGTAATGATTCTCCTTTTTTTTATGAGCCTGGTTCTGGATTGCTTAAACCAGATATCTATGCCTTGGGAGTTTATCTCAATTTAGTAAGGGCGGCTTCTAATAAATTCTATGAGTTATCTTCTGAGTTTCTAAGTGAATCTTTTTTTAAGGCTTTAGAAACATCTTGTAGAAAATACTCTGCAGATCCTAATGGATTTTATGGTTCTGGTTTTTTAGAATCTTGAGCTTAAATTTTAACTTTCGTTAAACTTAAAAACTCCTTTTTCCCAAGTTTTATTATGAGTTCAGAGAGATTAGTTGATGTGAAGGCAATACCTGTGAAGTTGTTAAAATAGTTCATAATTAGATTTATCTCGATTGTTTCTTACTCATTTTCTTGTTAAGATATAATTAAAATGAAAAAAGTTAAAGATTTTTTATGGAAGCCAGGAATGTCAATTTCTGAGTGTGTCGATCTATTTGGAAATGTGGGGTATCAAGCAACGGAACTTAATGAAGCAGTTAAAGTTATCTTAAAAATGAGGCGTTCTGGGGCTAAGATTTTTTTGACCTTTACTTCAAATATGGTGACTTCCGGCTTACGCGGATTATTTGCCCAACTTTGTAAAATGAAGATTCCAAAGGTTTTAGTTACAACCTCAGGAAGTATTGAAGAAGATTTAATGAAGGCAATTGGAGAAGAGTTTGAATTATCTAATTTTTATGCAGATGATGCACAATTACATGAAAAAGGAGAGAATAGAGTTGGAAATTTAGTCATTAGAAATGAGAGTTATATGAAATTTGAAGATAAAATGAATGAACTCTTAGAGAAGATTTATCAAAAGCAAAAAAGAATTTGTGTTTCAGATTTACTTAGAGAAATTGGTTTAATGCTGAATGATGAAAATTCAATTCTTTATCAGGCGGCAAAAAATGATATTCCAATATACTGCCCGGGAATAGTAGATTCCAGCTTTGGGTTTCATTTATTTATGTTTCAACAAAAGAATCCAGAATTTATTGTAGACACAATTCAAGATATGAAAAGAGTTGTAAGTGACTTGAGTTTTGATGATAAAAAAGCATTGATTAGTTTAGGGGGAAGCATTAGTAAACATTATGCAGTTTTTGCCTCATTATTGTCTGGGGGATTAGATTATGCAGTATATTTGACAACAAGTCATCACACCTCTGGAAGCATGAGTGGAGCAACAACACAAGAAGCTAAGAGTTGGGGTAAAATCAAAGATGATGCGGAAGCAGCCACAGTCAATGGAGACGTCAGTATAACTTTTCCATTAATTATGTCAAGCGTATTAGATAAACTAAAAGAAGAAGGTTTGCTGGAAGAAGAAAAATGAGTGAAGCTAGATTTGTTTTGTCTAAGGGTATTGTAGAAGAACAAGTTAAAGTATTAGAGGATTTAGGATTGAAAGTTTCATATTCATATAAAACCAATAGGGAAGTAGGAAATGTGTTACAAGAAATTGAAAGTGTTGATTTTTCAATTCATGCAAAAGAAGAAATTGATATGATTAAAGATAAAGCTAAAATTTGGTTTTTTACTCAAGCCGAGCTTGAAAGTGATTTAAAAGAAATTATTGATTCTGGGATTAGAAATTTTGTTGTAGATAATGAAATAGATTTAGAAAGAATTTTGAGTGTTATTCGATGGTTGGGAGTTAAGATCAATCTAAGTCTAAGGATGAAGTTCCAAGAACATCGAATTGGAAGTGGGAAATATTTTGTTTATGGTATGGCTTCAAAGAGGGTTAATGAACTTATTTTAGGATTAAAGAATCATGAATTTCTTGACAAACTTGGAGTACATATTCATAGAAAGTCTCAGAATACTTCTGAGTGGGATGTAAAGAGTGAACTTGAAGACTCATTAACCTCTGAAAGTTTGGAAAGGTTGGATTTTGTGAATATGGGGGGAGGGTTGCCCTCTAAATATAGGAGTTATACTTCAGAGGTTTTGCCATACGTCTTTTCTAAAATAAAAGAAAGTATTGATTGGTTAAAGAGTATGGGGATTGATTCTTATATTGAACCTGGGAGATTTATTTCTGCGCCTGCTGTTAAACTTGAGACAGAAGTTATTCAAGTTCAAGGGACTAATCTAATTATTAATACTACAATATATAATTGTGCTTTAGATGGATTTTTGACTGGGACTAAGATGCTTGTTGAGGGGGAATTGGAAGATGAACTTTTAGAAATGAACCTTTTAGAAAAAGGTTCCCAAAAACCAGTTCCCAAAACGGGAGAGTATTACTTGATAAAAGGGAATTCTCCTACTAGGGATGATATTTTTAGATATAAAGTTAAACTGAAAGATGTTAAGGTTGGAAATAAGATTGTTTTTCTAAATGCTGGAGCCTATAATTATACAACAGACTTTTTTGGATATAAGAAATTGAAAACAATTGTAGTAGAAATCTTCAAATAATAATAGATTCTTCTCTCTTTATGAAAGTTGAGGTTGACTTTAAGAAGAAATATGTTCTATTGATTTTAGGGATATTTGTTTTATTTGGAGTTTATGCATATAATTCTGGACTATCCCCTTCTATTTTTGGACATGTTGCTGCTGATGTTGGAGGGGAGGGAAGTATTTATGATGATCCTTCTATTTTTGGACATACTATTGATGAAATAGAGGGATTTCCTGTGTGCGAGGAGGAAGGAAATGATTTGAATCCAAATTTTGTTTATGATGGGGATTTTAATGATGGTAGATCACCGACTACCGGAACTCTTAACGATATGTCTAATCCATATATTGGGAAGGTTGCTGTCTATAATAGGCCTTATGAAGATCGTACAGGGGCGTATACCGAATCCTATTGGTCTAAGAATTTCATTACTTCAGATCCTAGCGCAGTTCATTATTTTAGATGGAATTTTGATGAGAGGCGTGGATTTTATTCTCCAACAGTTGAATTATTAGATGCTATTTTTGCTTGGAGGTATCATGAGATAGTTCTTCCTTTAGAGAGGGAAACTGGAGAGCTGATTACATTGTTATTTGATTCTAGCGTACATAGAGATAAAAAAGAGTATTTCAAGTATAGTGTTACTCACCTGGGAGAGGGTGAATATAAGATTGACTTTTTGCAAAGAGTTTGGGGAAATGATGATGATGAGGGCGGGATTTTGATGGTTAAGGTTGATGGGATTCATATAGAGGCTCCTTCATTTAGAGTTTAGAAATCTTTAAATAAGCTTTTTTCCTATTCTGTTTATGAAGATAGAGGTTGATAAGAAATATTTTTTTACTATTGCAGGAGCCATTTTATTAATTGTTGGAATTGTTGGAGTTTTAGCTTATACAAAATCAATTCCAGATCCTGGACATGGAGGAAACTCTGTCTTGATTAGTATTAATGATCAGGAAAAAACTATTCAACAAGCAATCGATGATGGAGATTTTGGTGGAGGGGGAGGTTCTTATTTTGAAACTTTTGAGATTTTACCAAAAGATGGTTCTGTCCAAATAACTATGAACTCAGGAGTTTCGAAGGTTTTGTTCAAAGCTTGGGGTGGTGGAGCAGGAGGACACGGCGGCGATTGTAGTGGTACGCGTTATGGTTCTGCAGGGGGTGGCGCTGCCGCTTATGTGGAGAAAACTGAATTAGATGTTGCGGGAAATATTTACACAATTCGCGCTGGAGCGGGAGGAACTGGAGGGGGTTCATGTCAGAACAGGTGTGGATTCGGATCTAATGGAGGAAGTAGTATAATTACTGGACCCGGTGGTAATATAATTGCTGGGGGAGGGAAGAGCCCAGTGGGTGCTAACACTGGTGGACTCGGAGGAGTGTTTGGTGCTGAAAAAGATTTCTATATTAATGGAGGAGATGGGGGCGGGGCTACTAGCGCTAAAAGAGGACCTGGAGGAGCTGGAGGAGTTAGAACTGGTTCAAAAGGAATTGGTTTATCGAAATCGCACTGGATAGATGATTACGGATATGGAGGCGCAGGAGGTCCAAATAGCTTGGGCTGTTCCGGAGTAAGAGGTGGAGATGGCCTTGTTAGAGTTGTTATTTTCTATTCTTGATTTGAGATTAGAAATCTTTAAATAATCTTTTTTTCTACAATTTCCAACTCTTTTTCATTAATCTTTAAATAGTTCTTTTTTAATTATTAAAATATGTTAAAGGATAAAGAAGTAAAGGAAATACGGGAACACTTAGAGAGGGCTCAAAACCCGGTTTTCTTTTATGACACAGATGCAGATGGGTTATCTAGCTTTTTGTTATTATCTAGGTGGATTGACCGGGGAATGGGAGTAATTGCTAGGAATCCTAGGGAGTCAGCTGAAATGTATTTGAAGAAGGTTGAAGAGTTAGGTGCAGATTATGTCTTTGTTTTAGACACCCCTCAAATAACTCCTGAGTTTGTCAAAGGAGTTGAAGAGATGAATATTCCAATAGTAATTATAGATCACCATGATGTTGCCAGAATAGATACTCCTTTTTACTATAATCCCGTACACTCGAGTGGGAAGAGTGAACCGGTTTCTTATTTATGTTATAAGATCACTGGGCAGAAGAGAGATCTTTGGATTTCTGCCTTAGGATGCATATCTGATGCATACATTCCTGATTTCTTTGAAGAGTTTGCAAAGGATAATCCTGAGTTGGTTGATTCAGAGTATAAGAGCGCTTTTGATGTAAGATATAGGTGTAAGCTGGGTAAATTGATTGATATCTTTAATTATGGCCTGAAGGACAGCTTAACAAATGTGGTTAAGATGTCTACTTTTTTGTTAAAGATTAATTCATATACTGAGATGTTGGAAGAAAACTCAAAGACTCACAGCTTTTTGACAAAATATAATGAAATTAATGAAATAATTGAGAAATTGGTTTCTAAAGCAGATAATGAAGTTCAAGGGAATTTACTTTTCTTTACATATGGGGGAGGAATGAGTGTGAGTCAACAGCTTTCTGATAGACTTTATTACAAGTATCCCAAGGCAATAATTGTAGTAGGATTTAGGAAGCCAGGATTTATTAGAGTCTCTATGAGATGGTCAGGAGACATTAGAACAATTGCACTTAAAATCATTGATCAAATTCCAGGGGCTACAGGCGGAGGGCATGAACATGCCACTGGGGCCCAGATTCCAGAAGAACATTTTGAGAAATTTAAAGAAAAGATGATTGAAGCTTCTAAATAACTTTTACTCCTTATTAGTAATTCCTCGACGTAGAAAAGTATATAAATAAATCAATACTTTATTGTCTATGAGAAATAGACTAATGCCCAGAGCAGATAAGAATTGCTTTCCTGGTGTAGTCTATATTTTAACTAAAAAACACTAATTTTGATTTAAGCTTTTCTTTGAATTTTAAATCGAGTGTTTTTTATTAGTTAACTGATTTAAATTTCTTGGAGAAGTTTTGGATTAAAAGAAGTAAAGGAAATTCAAAATGGAACAAAAAATGACCGAACAAATGTTGGTAGAAAGAGAACTTAATCGGCTTATGGAAGTCACTCTTCGTTTAGAGTGTGAATTGAACCTAGCTGTGCGAAACTCTTCAAACCGGAATTAAACTAGGAGCTGAGTAAGACTTAATCTTTTTAAGGAGTACTGTCTAATATGCCCTAGCAATATATGTCATGTGATTTGCTTTTTTACCACATATAGAACATTTTCCTGAAGCTTTCTCTTTTTGATCTAATCTTGTACCTCTTACTTCTGCTTCAGTTTCTTTTTCAATAATCTTTGCACAAGGTGTTCCTTCTTTTTCCATTGAGCATAGATTACATTTAGCAATAGATCCTTCTTCAATTGCACTTTTTATTTCTTTTAGATTTTTTGCTTCCTTTATTCTTCCTTTGAAGTCTTTATCCGCCTTTTTTATTAGGTTCTTTGTGAATTCTTCAGAGATTTTTATGATTTCTTTTATAGCTGTTTTTTCATCTACTTCTTCTTTTAAGTCTAGATCTCTTCTGAAAATTGTTATCTTCTTCTTTTCTAAATCTTTTAATCCAAGATCTATTCTAATTGGGACTCCTTTCATTTCCCAATGGTTGAATTTTTCCCCGGGCCTTTTATCTGAGTAATCTATTTCTACTGAGGCAAATTCTTGTATTTCTTTTTTTAATTGTTCTGCTTTCTTTTTTAGTTTAGAGTTTTTTGGATCTATTGGGACAATCATTACTTGAACGGGAGCAATTTCCCAAGGAAATCTTAATCCTTTATCATCTCCATGAGTTATTATTATACTTGCAAAGATTCTTGATACTGCTGGACCATAACAGGTTATGTGAGCATATTTTTCCTTTTCATCTTCATCAGTAAATTTTACATCAAATGCTTTAGAGAACTTTTCTGAAATCATGTGTGTTGAGGGTTGTTGTATTAATTTTCCGTTTGGACTTATTACATCTGCAGCGAAAGTTCTTGATGCTCCTGGAAATTTATCCCATGAGGGTCTCTCAAAAAACATAAAGGGGATTGCAAAAATGTCATGTAGGGTTTCCCTTGTCGTTTGCATATCTTCAAGGACTTGATTGAATGCATCTTCTTTTGTTTTATGGGCGCAATGAGCTTCAATCCAGTGGAATTCTCTACTTCTTAAGAAAGGTCTAGTTGCCTTTGTTTCATGACGGAATACATTTGCTCTTTGATATGCTTTTAGAGGCAAATCATTGTGACTTCTAATCCAAAGGCCAAACATTTGATAAAATGCAGTTTCACTAGTTGGTCTAAGGGCTAATCTTTCTTCGAATTTTTTGTTTCCTCCTTCTGTGACCCAAAAGACTTCAGGAGTGAATCCATCGATGTGGGAACTTTCTTTTGTTAAATTTGATTCTGGAATTAGTGTTGGAAACCAGTATGGTTTGTGTCCTTTTCTTTGAAGAACTCTTTCTAGGTGAGCATACATCTTTTCCATACATAAAACTGACCAAGGTTGGAAGACAAGAAATCCTTTTACGTTGTATCTTATGTCTGCTAATTCAGCTTTTTGAATTATCTGAGTAAACCATTCACTAAAGTTTTCATCTTTCTTTACTGTCAAACCTTCTTGAGATCTCTTTGCCATGCTTTGTTAAGTGAAGAAGGGTTTATTAATTATTTGGATTGAATGATAAATTAATGTGGAAATAATAATTATAATGAAGAATATTTTTACTGAGAATGTTGTTAATGGCAAAATTGAGGTCTTTTGAGTAAGATTAAATAATGATTGCTGGCAGGTAAGTTAACACCTATCTGTCAATTTTTTATTAATTAAATATGAAGTTTATAATAATGCCTTGTTTAATAATTGTTCAGAAATGATATTTACCCCTTCTATAATATAACTTGATTCTAGGGCAAAACCTAGACTTTCCCCTTCACCTATTTTGAAATTGTTTATTCCTACTACCTCTCCTTTTTTGTTGATTAATGGGCCTCCAGAATTTCCTGGGTTTAATGCGGCGTCAGTTTGAATGTAACCTGAAATTCCATTTGCTCCTTCCCTATTTATTGCAGAGATAATTCCTTCTGAAACTGAGAATTGTAATCCTAATGGGTTTCCTATTGCTATTACTTTTTCTCCTATTTCCATGTCATTAGAATTCCCTAGGTCTATTGGAGAATAAGTTCCTTCAATTTTCAGAAGGGCTATATCTAGAGTATCTTGATAACCTATGAATTCCGCAGAGATTGTTTGTTGATTAGAAGTTATTGCATTAATATGATTTCCCCCCACCAATACATGGGCATTTGTAACAATGTAACCATCACTAGTTATTATAAATCCAGTTCCTTGCCCAACATCAGTTCTTATTGTTACGACAGACGCGATAGAATCTTCTATTATCCCTGAGAAATCTGCACTGGCGGAGGCTTTTAGTTCACTGAGTTCTTCATTTAACTCTTCATCTAGGGTGTTTACTGATACTCCCAGATTTAAGAGAGAGTCTTTGTTTTCTAATATTCCTATTGTTACTTCATTTAATTTTGTTTGAGTGTCTGTTTGTAAACTATTTATTTCGTTTTCTAAAGTTTTTTGATTTAAGTCTAGTTTTGCAAATAACACATATAAAAAAATACTATTTACTAATAGAACAAGGATTACAAATGAACTAAAACTTCCAATAATTATCTTATGGTGTTTTTCTAGTTGCATCTTTTATTTTGATGAGAAGTTATTAATGTATAAAAACCTTGGGTTTCTTGTAAAGGAAAGATATTTTAAGTGGAAAATTAGATATTTATTGTGTGAAAGGACCCGTAGTTTAATGGATAGAATAAGTGGTTTCGGCCCACTTGATGGAGGTTCGATCCCTCCCGGGTTCGTTATTATTTATGTATCTCATGATTTTTCCCAAAAGCATTGGAGGGCGATTTTAATTTAGATTCTGGGAATTTATTTAGGATCCCTTGTGCGAAAGTGTTTGAATTTGGGCTAGTTAATGAATAAAGATGTTTTAGGGGGTATTTATCTGATTCTTCTTCAATGAATTTTGCCATTTTCTCTGCAGTTGATTTTTCTTTGCTTTCTATGTATCCAATTAATTTTGATTTGAAAGTTGGAGAATTTTTCCAAGGGAAGATATCCATTCCTTCAGTTGGTGGAAATAGATTCTTGGTTACTCAAGTTTTTTTCTGAGGGGGATCTGCAATTAGCTTTATTACTTCCCAACGATTTATTTTTCCTTTTAAATTTACAATAAACCAAGGATGGCTTGCAAAGTTCATGGGGAATGTTACTGGTGAACTAAATAGAAATACTTGATACAAATCTCTTTTGATTAATTTTTTAAATTTCTCTTCTTCCACTTATAGCTCTTTTTCTAAGATTTGTCTAACTTTTTGATAATTTGCTCTTTTGTTGCTTAATTTCATGACTTGACCAATAAGGAAATTTATTGAGTTCTTCTCTCCTTTTTTGTAATCTTCTGCTGCTTTAGGGTTGTCTTTTATTATTTTTCTTGCCCAGGTTTTTATTTGATTCTCATCTGAAACTTGTGAGTGTCCTTTAGTTTTTGGTGAAGAAGATTTTTCTTTCCAACTTCTTAGAATATCCTTGGCCTTAAGTTCGGTTAGAGATTTATTCTCTAGAAGCTCCAGGAGTTCTATAAAATGCGTTGGATCTATTTTAATATCTTCTAGAGTTTTTTTATTGTAGTTTAATACACTTAGAAGTTCTTCAGTTGTCCAACGTGTAGCTAATTGATTATTTACTTTAGAATTGATTATTACTTCAAATAATTCAATTAAGTCAATATTTTTTGTTAAAATCTCTGCAGACCTTTTAGGGATTTTGTGTTTGCTTGTCAAGTTTTTTAGTTTTTCTTGAGGAGTTTGGGGAATAGTTTTTTTTAGTTTAGCAATTCTATCTTTTGCTATTTTAATTATTGGAAGGTCTGGGTCAGAAATGAATCTATAATCTTGAGCGTCTTCTTTTGAGCGCATTTTTTGAGTTTCTTGTTTGATTGAGTCATATCTCCTTGTTTCTTGATTAATGGGGAGTTCTTTTTCTTGTCTTTTTACCTCGACATCTATTGCATTTTTTATATTGGTTATTGAATTAACATTTTTTATTTCAATTCTAGTGTTATTTGTTTTTTTTATTGAAACATTTACATCCGCCTTTATTCCAGCTTCTTTATCAACTGCTTTAATGTATCCCAGTGTTGTTATCAATTGTTTTAACCAGTTTGCAACTTCTTCGCTTGATTTGAAATCTGGCTCAGTCACTATTTCTATTAAAGGAGCTCCGGATCTATTATAGTCTATTTCTCCAGTTTGTGGATTCCAGCTTGCAGGGTCTTCTTCTAGGTGGCATTCTGAAATTCTAATTCCTAAGAACTTCCCATTTTCTGCGTTTGGAGTTGCATGTGGGCCGGACAAAGTATTTTGATAGCCTTTGGGAAGATCTGGCCAGGAGTAATGCTTTCTTTGCCAAATTAATTCATTATTAATTTTACACCCTAAAATTAAGGCTATTTGAATTACTTTATCAATTGCTGACTTGTTTGGGAGCATAGGTTTACTTCCAGGTTGGCCAGTACAAATTGGACAGATATTTGTATTGGGCTTAGCATTTTTAATTCCATGAATTGATTTACAAGTGCAGAATAATTTTTCTTCAGTATTAATGTAACCATGAATTTCTAAACCTATCTTTTGCATGTTTATTCTAGAAAGAATAGTTTTTTATATTGTTCTATTTTTATGTATTAATGAAAGAGGTTATTGAATACACTCCTAAGTCTCTTAAGGTGTTTTTCTTTTGGGCAGGGATTATTGCAACGCTCGCATATCGTATTATCATAGTTTTAAATTTCTATAGTCCGGTATGGGTTAAGATTTCTTGGTATATAGGAACTATTGGATTTATTTTGTATTTTGGATATAGATGGCATGTTCAAACTAAAAGGGCAAAGGTTGTTACAGATTATAATTTAATAGAAGCAATTGAGAATGCCCCACACATAAAAGGACAACAGAAGAAAGCTTTAGAGTATGTTATGAGTGACGTCTTAAAATCTAAATCTCGGTGGAATTCAGCCTTTATCTTCTGGTTGTCTGTTCTTGCATTAATTGTTGGAATATTTTTGGATGTTTGGGGGATATAATAATATTTAAAAGTAAGATAATCTATCTTTAATCAAGGGTAAAAAAAGAGAGGAAGCGTGGATGGCGGTTAACTACTTGGTTGATCATAATGTTGGTTGCTAATTTTCTTACAGCATTAATTTATCTTGCCTTTACTAGTATTATGGGGGAATCTTATCCAGGGATTGCTTCTTGGGTTTGGCATTTATATGGAATATTGTCTTTGGCAAACCTGGTTTTTGTATTCTATTTATTTAACTGGAAGAGGTGGCCATTTTATGCATTTGTGGGAATTGCTGGAGTCGTATTCATAATTAATTTGGTAATTGGATTTGGAATTCTTGATTCTATTTTAGGTCTATTGGGCCCAGTAAGATTATATTTTTCTATGAAATCTAGATGGAATTTATTTGAGTAGAGTTTAGACAAACCCCAACATTTTTAATCTTATTACTTTTTTAGTTTAAATGCCTAAAACTAATGCATTACCTGGAGATTATGTAGAAGTACATATGACTAGAAAGATTTATGAGGGATTTTTATTAGAGAGTCCTTCTGAAGAAAAGGGAATAGTTTTATTGAAACTTAATTCTGGGTATAATATTGGATTAATTAAGAAAGATGTTCTAGAAATAAAGGTTAAGAAAAGAGGAGTAGAGGGTAAAGAAGAACTGGATATCAAGAAAGACCCTTCTAAACCCAACATTGGAATGGTTATTACTGGGGGGACTATTGCTGCAAAACTTAATCCTAGAAAAGGAGGGGTTGATTGGTTGGATACTCCAGAGAGTTTATTTAAGATTTATCCAGAAATCTTTGAGAAAGTTAATGTTTCTAGGGTGGAGGTTCCATTTATGAAGGCTTCAGAGGATATGGACTATAAGGACTGGCAAAAGATTGCAAAGGCAGTAGAGAAATTATTGAATGATCAAAGTATACAAGGAGTGATCATTACTCATGGAACTGATTATTTACATTATACCGCTTCCGCATTAAGTTTTATGTTAAAAGACTTGAATAAACCTGTAGTCTTAACTTATAGTCAGAGAAGTATTGATCGGGCTAGTTCAGATGCCAACTTAAACTTACAGTGTTCTACTTTAGCGGCCATTTCAGATATTGCTGAAGTAATCTTAGTTGGCCATGCTTCTACAAATGATGATTATTGTAATGCAATGACTGGAACAAAGGTGAGGAAGTTACATACTTCAAAAAGAGATGCATTTAGGATGGTTAATGATACACCTCTTGCTAGAATTTATCCAGATAAAATTGAGATTTTAGGAGAGCATAGATCTAGGAATAAAGGAAAAGTTAAATTTGACAATTCTTTTGAAGAAAAGGTTGCTTTAATCAAAATTTATCCTGGTCAAGATCCAGGGATTTTAGATTATTATGTGAAAGAGAAATATGGTGGTTTAGTTTTAGAGCTATCTGGACTTGGTCATGCTCCAACAAAGAGATCTAGAAATTCTTGGACTAAGAAGTTAAAAGAGATACAAGATAAAGGAATTATAGTTTGTGGGGTTAGTCAGTGCATTAATGGACGAGTGGATCCTCTTGTATATAGTAATGGTAGAGAGATTTTAGAGACAGGAGTTATTTATTTAGAAGATATGTTAGCTGAAACCGCCTTAGTTAAATTAGGGTTTGTTTTAGGGAAGACTAGTAATAAGAATAGGGAAGAAGTTAGAAAGTTGATGTTAGAGAATATTTCTAAAGAAATTAATGATAGACTTAAAGATTAAGAATTATAATTAATTATTGAACTCATTTAGTTATTTTTTCATTAAGAATCTTTCAACTCTGTTAAGTTGTTTCTTTATTTCTTGAATTTCTTTTTCAGCTTTTCTATTAACAGCATAATCATACTGGATTCTTGCTCGGTCTTTTTCTGAAGATCTATTTTGACTCATTAAAATTATTGGGGCTTGCAATGCTGCTAAGCATGAAAGTGCCAAATTTAGTAAGATGAACGGATAAGGATCCCAAGTTTTACCAAAAATAATCCAACTTGTATTTACAATCGTCCAAAGAATAAGTATGCCTACAAATAAGAGAATGAAATACCATGAACCAGCCCACTCTGTTAACCAATCTGCAGCTTTTTGACCTAAAGTTTTTGGTAATTTGAATGTTGGATGCATTAAATTAAGAAAGTCAAATCTTATTGTTTTTTCTGTACCCTCTCTTTTCTTTTCCATAGATTTAATATGGGAAAAGAGATTATAAATCTTATTGGTGGCTTTCTTGCTTTGTTGTTATTTTAGGGAGGTTACACATTAGAAATATTTAAAAGGAATGAGTTTTTTAATTTTTCATGGAACGAAATAGCAATTCTCGTAAAGGCCCTGTAGTGAAGGTGACTAGTGAAAGAAAGGGTTCCAATCCTGGAGGATACTGCAAGTTTCATTCTAATGATCTTGATTTGTCTAGAGGGTATTTTAAATATTGTTTTGGATCAAGAACAAGTCAAGGAATGTCCTTTTTGTCTGAGAATCAACCTGTTTATGAAGCAATTACTTCTGTATTGGCCAATTTATTTGGACTAAAGACTCCTCCATCATATGTTTTGAATAATAGGGATCGCAATGTTTCTTTTGATGGGGGGCAAGAATTTTCTAAGAGGAATCATTCTGGGAGGGATTTTTATCTTATTTCAAAAATCATGGAGGAATCTGAAGGAGTTGAGGAGAGTTTTGTAGATTTAAGAGTAAAAGAAGATTCAGTTTATTTAGAGGGGTTAATGATAAGTGATGTTGTTAATAAAAGACAAAATTATTTGGCTAGGATGGATTTAAATAACCTAGAAATTTTTTATTTGGATGTTGGATGTAGTTTTGTTAGGGCTGTTGATGGATTTTTAGGCGTTACTAAAAAAACAAATAATCTTATTTGCGAGAAGAAAAAATCTAAAAAAATTAAGAAATTAAAGGGTAAATCTTTAGTTCCTGCTTCTGGATCAGGATTAATTAATTTGGAAAGAATCGCTCAAGGGATAGGGGATTTAGAAATACCTGTCCTAAATCCTCATGGAACCATGAGGGTTGATGAGCTTATTGGGGCTCAAGAGATAGAAGATATAGAGAAGTGTATGGTGGACAATTTTGCAAAGAATATTTCTAAGTTTAGGGGCCAAGGGATTCTTGTTGAATAGTTCCCAAACTTTTAATAATCCTCATTCTTTTGTTTTTTCATGGATTTAGACTATAAGAAATTAAAATTTAAAGCAGGCCTTGAAATTCATCAGCAGCTTGATTCAAGTAAGCTATTTTGTAATTGCCCCTCTCTACTTAGAAAAGATGAATCAAACTTTGAAGTTAAGCGTAAACTTCATGCTGTGGCAGGGGAAAGTGGAGAAATAGATGTTGCGGCCCTTTATCAATCTAAACTGGATAAAGAATTTATTTACCAAGGATATGACTCTACATGTTTAGTTGAGTTAGATGAAGAGCCTCCTCATGAAATTAACAAGGAGGCTTTAAAGATTGCAGTTCAAATTTCTCTTTTATTAAATTGCAATATTATTCCTATAACCCAAGTTATGAGAAAAACTGTTATTGATGGATCTAATACTTCTGGATTTCAAAGAACAGTTTTAATAGGGCTTAATGGATATCTCGAGTCTTCTCAAGGAAGGGTGGGAATAGAAAATGTTTACTTGGAAGAGGATGCTGCTCGTGTTGTTTTAAGAGAAGAGGGAAGAGAAATTTACAAATTAGATCGGTTGGGGATTCCACTAGTGGAAGTTGTGACTGCCCCAGATTTAAAAGATACTGAGCATGCAAAAGAAGTTGCCCTGAAGATTGGTGAAATACTTAGGAGTTGTAAGGTAAGAAGAGGAATAGGAACGATTAGACAGGATATCAATATTTCAATTATGGAAGAAAATAGAGTTGAAATTAAAGGAATGCAGGATATGAGTATTTTTACTCAAGCTATTGAGAATGAAGTTGTAAGGCAGAGAGATCAATCAGAAAAAGTTGAAATGGAAGTTAGAAATGTTTTGCCTGATGCTAGCACTAAATTCATGAGGCCATTACCGGGAAGTGCCAGAATGTATCCTGAGACTGATTTGCCTTTGTTAAAGATACATCGTGATTTCATTAATGAAGCTAAAAGAGATTTACCCAAATTAAGAGGAGAGGTTGAAGAAGAACTAAAGAATAAAGGATTAAATGAAGAAATGATTAAATTATTATTTAAGAGAGGAGTAGTTGATGAATTTAAAGAATTAGTTAATGTTTTGAATAATCCCCAATTAATCATAAAAATTCTTTTAATGTTTCCTAAAGAGATTATTAAAAAGTTTGGAAAAAGTGTTGAAGAATTAGATGAATTATTGAATAAGGATGTTTTAACTTTTGTTTTACAAAATTTAGGGAAGAAGAATATTGTCGAATCTCAAGTTAAGCAGGTCTTAGAGAGAATTGTTGAAGGAGTTGACTTGAAGGAATCTATCAAATTTGATAAGGCGAACGTAGGAGATCTTGAAGAACAGATAATGAAAATTATTAAGAGTAAGCCAGGATTAAATCCAAATGCCTACATGGGACTAGTTATGAAAGAATTTAGGGGACAAATTGATGGAAAAGAGGTTATGCAAATAATTAAAAAGTATGCGAAATAGTGCTTAATATGCTTAGAACACAAACTATTGGAGAATTGAATGAAAAGTTGGTTGGAGAGAAGGTTACTCTTTCTGGTTGGGTTGACACTATTCGTGAACATGGAAATGTTACATTTATTGATTTGAGGGATAGGTATGGTAAAGTTCAATGTGTTATTTCTAAGAAAAGCGGAGATTTTGAAAAATCTAAAGGATTAACTGCGGAATCTTGTATTCAAGTTATTGGAGAGGTTAAACCCAGGCCTAAAGGAACTGAAAACAAAGAGCTTGGAGAGTGTGGGAAAGTTGAACTGGGAATTGATGAATTGAAAGTTTTTAGTTTAGCTCCAATTTTGCCTTTTGAGTTAAATGGAAAAGAGATAAATGAAGATTTAAGATTGAAATACAGGTTTTTAGATTTGAGAACAAAGGTTATGCAGAAGAACCTCATTATGAGGAGTAATGTTCTTAAATCGGTTCGAGACTATTTTTATGACCAAGACTTTGTAGAGATTGAAACACCTATCTTGGCCAAATCAACTCCGGAAGGAGCAAGAGATTATTTAGTCCCTTCTAGGAATCTTGAGGGGGGATTTTACGCATTACCTCAAAGTCCTCAATTGTTCAAACAACTTTCTCAGGTTGCAGGTTTTGATAAATATATTCAAATCGCAAGATGTTTTAGGGATGAAGATTTAAGATCAGATAGACAACCAGAGTTTACACAAGTTGATGTGGAGATGTCTTTTATTGAAACGGAAGACATAATTAATAATATTGAAAACCTATTGAAGAAAGTGTTCAAGGAAGTTCTTGATGTAGATATTCCAACCCCTTTTAAGAGAATTCCTTATGAAGAGGCCATGAAAGAGTATAAAACCGATAGGCCTGACTTAAGAAAAAATAAAGAGGACAATAATGAATTGGCTTTTTGTTGGGTTGTTGATTTTCCTTTGTTTGAATACAATGAAGAGGATAAAAGGTACAAATCAACTCACCATCCATTTACAATGCCAATGGTAGGAAAGGATAAATTAGACTTTAATGAAAAATCAAAATCTTTAGCCTATGATGTTATATTGAATGGGGTGGAAATTGGAGGGGGAAGTATTAGAATTCATGATCAAGAGATTCAGAAAAAGATTTTTGATTTATTAAAAATCTCAAAGGAGGAATCTAAAGATAAATTTGGGTTTTTGTTAGATGCCTTGAGTTATGGAGCTCCTCCTCATGGAGGTATTGCTTTAGGTTTTGATAGGTTAGTTCAAATAATGACTCAGAGTGATTCTATAAGGGAAGTAATAGCATTTCCAAAGAACAAAGAAGCAAGGGATGTAATGATTGATGCTCCTTCTGAAGTTTCTGAAAAGCAATTGAAAGAGTTAGGGGTTTCCGTTATCAAGTCAAAGAAGAAAAAGTAGGTTTTCTAATAGCCTTGTCTGTTCTTATTCTTTAGGGTATAATAAACTTTAAAAATGAAAAATGTTCCTAGGAATACCTAAGTAAGGGTGTTTTATGATGTCTGATGAAGAATTTGTCAAAGAAGGTTTAGAAGAAGAAGATGAAGACGAAGAGTTAGATTTTGCAGAAGAATAACTCGAGATGTCTTTTTCAGCATGTTTCTATAGGGGACACTCTCCGTTTTGGTTAGATTTATAATAGTTGTTTTGTTTTTTTATTTATGAGAATGATAATTGTGGGAGATCCACATGGTTCTGAGAAAGTTAGAAAAATCCCTTTTAAGGGTGAGCAGATGTATTCCCACAACAAATAGAGATATTAAATGAAATAGGAGAAATAGTGAAATTTGATCACCAAGAATATTATGATTTATTAGGGCAGGTTATGCCAGATGTGGTTTTAAGCCATATTCCTCCAAAGTTTTTATGCGATAACATGTTTAATGGACAAAATGTGGGTTCACCTGCTTTAACAAAGCATATTCAGGACAGTTCTCCAAAGCTAGTCATGTGTGGACACATTCACGAGGCTGGGCCATTGGGAGGAAATCCCCACGAAGTCAAAGGTATGGCCATGAAGGATGGAACAGTGGTTGTAAATCCAGGAAATCTTGGAAGATTTGAATTAGTTAATTTTCCCAGTCTTGAAACTGCTAGAAGTTTTGATTATGGAACTTTTTCTAGGGTTGAACTTGAAGAAGATGGTTCTCCATTGAAAGTAGAGCATTATACTTTGTCTTCTCCTGAAAATACTTTTGGAGAGGTTATAGAACTTGCCGAATATGATCTTGGGAGATAATTTTTTTTATTTCCACAATGTTTAAATATTAATTTATCTACTTTCTTTTATGATAAAAAGAGAGGGGTATGGATTCTTATTAGTGTTTATTCTTTTTGTAATAATTTTTACAACATTTAATCAAATTTCTTTGACAGGAAATGCTATTTTTAGTGAATCCGAATTTGTTTTTGTAGAAAGAATTCTTCCAGAATTTGTAGAGGGTAACGATTCCGAAATAATTCTTAATATAACTGTTGACGAAGGAGTTAGCGTTAACGAGTTTGTTCTTGGAGAAAAAGTTCCTGGAGGGTTTAGTGTTGTAGATGTAAGTCCTCTTCCAGATGAGAATCCAAATGATAATTCAGAAAACATTATTGGGTGGTTGCTTGATTCTATTTCTGGAAATGTGATTTTAACTTATTCAGTTATCCCTGATGTAATTACTGAAGATTTTATCGGGAAATATTCTTATACTTTTGGAGATGATTCTTATGAAGATTCCATTGTAGGTGATGGAGAAGAAGGAGAAGTAGACCTTGAGGTTGTTGAAAACACTGGCGGAGGCGGCGGTGGAGGCGGCGGCGGAAGTTCTGCTGATGTATCTGGATGGGAAGATGTTCATGAGTTAACTCAAGAAGATCTCTTAATTGGCACTTCTAGAGTTATAAAACCAAATCAAAGGATTAAAATGATTTTGAAAGGTGAAGAACACCATGTAGGAGTTTCAGAAATTACTGGATTTGGAAGAGTTAAGCTTGAAATAGCTAGTGAGCCTCAAGAAGCAGTTATTCCAGTTAATCAAGGTAAAAAATTTGAACTGACAGGCGATAATTATTACGATCTTTTAGTTGAAGTTAAGCTAATAGCAGGTAAGAATGTTAAATTAGCGGTTAAAGAAATAAATGAGAGCATTTATGGGAATGAAGCCCCTCCTGAGGAAGAGGAAGAAAAAGAGGATGTATCTATCATTGAACAACTTCCTCCAGTAGAGACGTTAGTGAATAAGACCTCGATAACGGTGGGAGTTATTGCTATTTTATTGATAGTGGCCTTTCTTTTTTCTAAAAAGAAAAAAGAAAGAAAAAACATCATATTTAAAGCGAAAGAACTAAAATTATAAATAAGTTTTTTCTATATTGATTATTGGAGGTAAGAGGATATTTTTTTGGTCAGTACTTGTTTTGGGACTATTGTTAATTGCTTTTTTCGCTTCGGACAATACCTCTTCTAATGCTAATGTTGTTTTAGATGGCTCAGAATTTGTTTCTGTAGAGCGGTCTTTTTCAGATTCAGGAAATTCTCGAACAGTTGATTTGGATGTAAGTGTGGGGTCTAGTTTAGAGAACTTTATTATTGTTGAAGGGGTTTCGCAAGGATCTGATTTTATCTTTTCTGATCCAGAGGCATTTATTGAATCAGAGGATGTTTATATTTGGGTTTTTGACTTAGTTTCAGAAGATTTCACTATTAGTTATGAGTTTATACCTGGTTCAATTGAAGAAGGTTTTGTTGGTAAATTTGGATATGAGTCTTCAGGAGAGCTGTATGAGGGATTAACAGGTGGAGAAGGCACTGTTAAGGAGAATTCAGACTTAGCTTCTAGATTGAATAGATGGATTACTGAGGATAAAAGTTTCTGGGAATCTTTCTTAGATTTTATTTTTAGAAGAAATTAATAACTCTTATAAATCTCTTATTCTTATGTTTTCTATGAGTGATATGTTATGGCACAAAGTTTCTGAAAAGGAGAAGAAAGATATTGAGAAACAGGCTAAATCAATTATGGAGAATTTTTCTAAAAAATTAGATAAGGTTAATGGGAAGGTTAAAGATTCTGGAATAGAGAGAGAGGAATATGAAAGAATTGAAGGAAAAGGTGAACAGTTAGAGTTAGATAGAAAGATTATGTTTGAAAATGCTCCAAATAAGGATGCAGACTTTATAATTGCGGAGAAGAAAAAATGGTAGGGAATAAATGATGGGAAATGAGATAATTCTTGTTAATCCTAAAAACCTTGAGGAAATTAAAGAAAGTATTAGTAAGGGGGATATTAAATGACTAAAAGTTATACTAAAGATGTTACTAGAATTATGAGCCTTTTTGATGTAAAGACTTGGCATACTGGACAATCTGAGAGACTCAGGGAATTAATGGGAGTTGGATTTTTCAATCACATGTTTGTGTCTAAGAATGTGGTTGTTACACTTTATTATGACGATAATGAAAGAGAAGTCTTTCATAAAAAGCTTAGAGAGATATTAACAGAGGAATTTTTTAATAGGCTTTGTGAGGATTTTGCCTTGTTAATCGAAGAAGCAAATAAAGTTTCTTCCAATGAGGAAATTTTCGAATTATCTTCTAAAATGATGCCGGCTTTGATGATCTTTGATGAGATTAGCAATTATCCAGAAATTGCTTCAGAGGATATTTTGAGAAGATTAGAGAGGATTAGAAAGAGTACAGAACATGTTTCATATGTGTTATCTAAAAAAGCAAATATAATTAATCAACCGAAGAATTTCATATTATATCATGGAGAGGTGTTTGTAAAAAATGATTAAAAAATGATTAAACAATATTTAGATAAAATAAAGAAAGATAATCCCAAGATTAATGCAATTCTACAGGTTAATCCAAATCCTATCGAAGGAACCGGAAAACTTTCAGGAAAGGTTTTTGGGATTAAAGCGTGTATCAATGTTAAAGGATTAAATGCTTCATGTGCTTCAAGGGTTTTAGAGGATTATACCTCCCCTTATGATGCCGAAGTTGTTTCCAGAATAAAGAAAGAAGGAGGAGCGATAATTGGAATGTGCAATATGGATGAATTTGCTTCTGGATCTTCTGGTGAAACTTCTGCTTTTGGGCCAACTAAAAATCCGGGAGATAATTCTTTGATTCCCGGTGGTTCTTCTTCTGGGTCTGCTGCAGCTGTAGGTGCAGGATTTTGTGATATGGCTTTAGGAACAGATACTGGTGGGAGTATAAGAAATCCTGCTTCTTTTTGTGGCTTAGTTGGATTGAAGCCAAGCTATGGATCTGTTAGCAGATATGGGCTGATTGATTTATCTATGAGTTTAGATCAAATTGCTCCAATTGCTAAAACGGTTAGCGATGTAGCATTATTATTTAGTGTAATTCAAGGAAAAGATGAGAAAGATTCCATTTCAGTTGAAAACAAGAAGATTAATTTTAAGGAGATAGGTAAGATTCCAAAAGGAATAACTGTGGGGTTATTGGATTTAGAAGGACTAAATGTGGATAAGAAGATTTTGGAGGTTGTTGAAGGGAAAATTAAAGAAAAGGCTGATAAAAATGGGTGGAAGATAAAAAAGATTAAAATTAATAATCTAGATTTGGCAGTTTCAATTTATTATCCATTAGTTTATGTTGAATTCTTTTCTGGAACTAGAAAATTAGATGGGAGAAGATATGGGGGAAAAATAGAAGACTTGGCTGGTCCAGAAGTATTAAGAAGAATTTTAGGGGGGTCAGAAATAACTAAGGCTGAACATTTGGGAAGATATTATAATTCTGCTTTAAAGGTTAAAAAAATGCTTGATGAAGAGTTTTCTAAAAAATTTAAGGAAGTTGATTGTATTGTTTCTCCAACTGTCCCCAGATTGCCTTGGAAAATAGGAGAGAAAATATCCGTTGAGGAAGCTTATGCGGCAGACACATTAACTTGCCCCTCAAATTTAGTTGGGAATTGTGCTATTTCAATTCCTGCTGGGAAAATTGATGGGGTTCCGGTTGGGATGCAAATAATTTGTGATAAGTTTGAAGAACAGAAGTTGTTACAAATAGCTAAGAGTGTTGAGTAAATGGTAACAAAGCTTTAAAAATTGCCTCAATATATTTCTTTTATGGAATTTGAAGGGATTAATATCAAATGGCTGGGAAATGCTGGCTTTTTAATTGAGAGTTCAGGTGTGATTTATATAGATCCATATAACATTAAAGAAGGTTTACCCAAAGCAGACATTATTTTTCTGACTCATAGTCATCATGATCATTGTAGTGTGGGAGATATTCATAAGTTGATAAAACCTGGGACTAAAATTATTATGACTGCAGATTGTCAGAGTAAGATTATGCGTTTTGAAATTCCAATAAAAGTTGAAATCGTTGAACCGGGAGATGAATTTGAAGTTGGTGGATTGAGAGTTTCTTGTACTCCTGCATACAATTTGGATAAATCTTTTCATCCCAAGCAAGAGCATTGGGTTGGGTATTTGATTAAGTTTAGAAATGTCTCAATTTATCATGCTGGGGACACGGACTTTATTCCTGAAATGCAAAAGTTAACTGGACACAAAAAAGAAGAAGGAAAATTTATTGCTTTATTGCCTGTAGGGGGAAGATTTACTATGACTGCTGAGGAAGCTTTAGAAGCGGCTAAATTGATTAAACCGGATTTGGCTATTCCTATGCATTATGGAAGTGTATCTGGAAGTGAAGAAGATGCTAAGGAATTTAAGGAGTTATGTGAAGAGGAAGGAATTAAAGTAGAAGTTTTGAAAAGAGAATGAGAATTGTAGTAATTGGTCCGAGTGAATTAAATGAAGAGTGTGGGGTTATAGGGATTTGTTATTCTAAATGGTTTGGCAGAAAATCAAAGATTCCTACCTTGTCCTCCAAAAATGTAGAACAAAAGCCAAAGCCAGTTTATATTATCAATGAATTAATCAGCGGAAAACTTCCTGAGGAAATTAATTCTAGTCTAGACTTAAGGCATGTTTCTTTAGAAGAATTTGAAGGGAGGATTTAAATGAGTTTTTCTCAAAGGAAGCAAGACGTATTAAACAAGGAAGATAAATCCTCTATTGGGGGGTGGGATACTCCTATAGTAAGTTTATGTGAAAAGATCAATTCTTTAGATAATTATTATACTACTTCTTCTTGTTCTGGGAGGATTGCCTTAGTTAAGGATCAAACTCAAAGAGAAAAGGGAATGTTTGGGTTTGTTAGTCATGAATTAGTTAATTTTGAGGATTTTATGTTAAAGGTTAGGGAATTAGGAGAGAATTTTAAGTATAAACAAGAACCTCCAATTTTACATGTTGCTTGTAGAACTTTGGAAGAAGCTGAGAATTTATTGAAAAAGGCACAACTTTCTGGATTTAAACGTTCTGGAGTCATTACTTTATCTGGAAATATTATAGTTGAGTTAATTAGTACTGAGAAAATGGAGTTTCCCTTAATTAAAGAAGGAATGATGTTAGTTGAAGGGGAATTTTTGAGAATTGTTATTCAAAAATCCAATGAAAACTTAGAAAAAGGGTGGAAGAAGATAGAAAACTTAGAAAAGAATATAAATTAAATTATTTCTTGAATTATCTAAATTTATATAAAGTCTTGACACTCAAATCTTAATAGGGTAAGTTGGTTTAACCAATTATTATACAATCGAAAGGAGGTATATAAAAAAGAAGAAATATGGTTTTAGATTTTGCAAAAGAGGCAATTGGAAATGCTGATTCTCACAGTATCAACTTTGACGAATTAAGGGCTGGAAAGGCTAACATTAAAGTTATAGGTTGTGGTGGTATGGGGGGTAATGCAGTTACATGGCTATACAATAAGGGCATCAATGGTGCAACTATTTACGCTATGAACACTGATGCATTACATCTAAGTGTTACCAAAGCTGATGAGAAAATTCTTGCAGGTAAAGAATTAACAAAAGGTCTTGGATGTGGAGGAGATCCTAATAAAGGGAGAGAGTCTGCTAAAGAGGCAATTGTTGATATTAAGAAAGCTATTTCAGGTGCTGATATGGTTTTCATAGTGGCTGGAATGGGCGGAGGAAGTGGTACTGGTATGGCACCTGTTGCTGCACGGTTAGCTAAAGAGAGCGGTGCAACAGTAATAGGAGTTGTTACAATGCCATTTGAGTCTGAGAAAGCAAGAATTGATAAGGCTGAATTCGGTTTACAAGAACTAAGAGAGGTGTCAGACACCTGTATTGTTTTAGATAACAATAGATTAGTTGATATAGCCGGTCAGTTGCCTATAGAACAAGCTTTTGCGGTTGCGAATGAGTTAGTTTCTACTATGATTAAAGGAATTGTTGAGACAATCACATTACCAAGTTTAATCAATCTAGATTATGCAGACGTTTCTACTATTATGAAGAATGGTGGAGTGGCTGTTATTGGAATTGGTGAATCAGATACTACAGATAAAGTTACAGAAGCAATAAAGCAAGCCCTTACTCATCCTCTACTTGATGTGGATTATAAAGGTGCTAGCGGAGCGTTGATACATGTAACATGTGGTCCTGACTTGAAGTTAGAAGAATTCGATATAATTGGTAGGACTGTTTCTGAGAGTTTAAGTGCTGAAGCGCAAGTTATTATTGGAGCAAGAATTAGTAAAGAATTTACTGGTAAAGTGCGAGTGATAACTATTATGACTGGAGTTCAATCTCCTTACGTTTTAGGAAAATTAGAAGCAGGACATTCGATTCCGGCCTCAAAAGAAATGTCTGATTTAGGCATAGAAGTTTTGAGATAATTTTTATAATCCCGTGTGTTTTTGGATGCACGGGTTTTTTTATTTTTTTTATTTGTTTTTAAGAGTAAGAGGTTAAAAGGAGAAATTAGGCATCTACTACCCTTGGACTTTTCATATGACTATTTCCCGAAGAGTTGAAATGTAAAATTCGGTCTAGGGCGATTGGTGCTCTTCTTGTTTTTGATTTTTTTAAGGCGTAGCTTATTGGGAAGAATGCTTCAACTTCCTTGTCTCCTTTAACTCCAAGAATTTTATTTACTTGTTTGTCTACAAAATGTCCAACCCAACATGCTGATAAACCATTTTCTTCAATTTTTAATAGAAAGTTTTGAATTGCTGCCCCAGCTTGTTGTTTAAGATATCTATCTGATCTTTCTTCAAATGCATTTTTTGTTCTTGAAGGGTTAGTTATGACTGCAACGACAAATTTAGCTTGTTTAATGAAATCTTGTTGTGCTGCTACAGCTAATTTATCTATTATCTTTTCATCATCTACTAGGATGAATTGTAAAGAATAGCTTTTTCCTGCCATTGGAGCATAACGTGCAGCATCAATGCACTCAATTATTGTCCTCCAATTTGGTTTTTTTAGACTGAATTTTTTGCAGCTGAATCTTTGTTGAATTGCTTTATCTAATTGCATATTTTATTTAAGAATAAATAGTTAATAAATGTTTTTAGGAGGGGCTTTGATTGTTCTTGATTCTCCAAATAAATATTTATAAATTAATTCTATCCTAAAACATAATGGGAGAACCAGAATATGGGAGGCAGATGGATAGAACCCAATTAAGGGGGGTTCCAGATGAAGTTGTAAGTATACTTATGGCTTATCCAGATACAAAAGAAATAAGATTTTTAAGAGATGCTGACATGGATGTTTATCCAACGATATTTTTAATGAATGGAGATCCGACATCTCTTCATGGCTATACTTTTGTTGATATTGCAGAAACCACTGAATTGGCATTTACTCTTGATACATACTTGAAGGAATCTCCTCTTCCAGATGGAATAAGACTCATTAATCCTAAACCAGATATCGAAGGAGGGGGTATTTTTATCCGTTCAGAGGAAACTGATTAATATTAATAATTTTAGAAACTAATAACTCCCCCACCAATACATTTGTCTTTTTGGTAGAGAACTATTGCTTGACCTTCTGAAACCCCAGTTATTGGCTTATTGAGGGTTATTTTCCATCTTTTACAATTCCTTCCCTGCCTTAATTCACTTGGGATTAACTCTCCAACGTGGCGTATTCTTGAGAATACCTTTGTTTTTTTGCCAATGAAGTCTTTTTTTTCTTTATCTATTAGATAAAATTCATTTACTATCAGATCTTTTTTGAAATTAATTTTATGTCCTTCTGGGGCTGCCACAATGATGTTTTTCTTTAGATCTTTAATTGCAACATACCATTTCTTTGGTTTTGTTTTATTCTCTTTTTTAATATCTATTCCGAACTTAGGCCCTATCTTTTGGCCTATAGTGTAATAATAAATTCCATCGTGCTCTCCAATTTGTTTTCCATCTGGGTTTAGAATTTTCCCTTTCTTTGGTTTTATTTTCTTTTGAAGGAATTCTTTTAAATTTACTTTTCCAATAAAACAAATTCCCACAGTTCCTTTTTTGTCATGATTAGGGAATTTGTTTTTCTTTGCTATTTCTCTAACTTCCTTCTTGGTTAATTCTCCAATAGGGAATAAAGTGTGTTTGAGATCGTTTTGACTTAAGCCATACAAGAAATATGATTGGTCTTTGGATTCATCTTTTCCTCTCAATAATTCATATTTGTTACTTTTTTTATTTTGTTTTATTCTTGCATAATGTCCAGTAACTACATGGGAACAGCCTAACTTCTTTGCCGCCTTGATTAATAGTGGGAATTTTATTTTCTTGTTACAGTCAACGTCTGGGTTAGGAGTAATTCCTTTTTTATACTTCTTGAACATATCCTCTATTACATCTCTTTTATATTCTTTTTCAAAGTCCAGAGTTTTGAATGGAATGTTTAATTTGGCTGCTATTTTCATGGCCATTCTTCGTTCTTCTTTCCAGGAACATTCCCCAGTTATAGGGTCAATTGTATCACTCCAATTTTTCATGAATGCAGCAACTATTTTATAACCTTGCTTTTTCATTAATAGGGCAGCTACGCTAGAATCTACTCCTCCTGACATTGCGATTAAAACTTTTTCTTTCATCATCTATTGAATAAAGAATCAACTATTGTTTAAAAAGATGGTGAGAAGAGAATACGTCCCGGGTAGGACTCGAACCTACGACCTATCGGTTAACAGCCGATCGCTCTACCAACTGAGCCACCAGGACATAGAAGCTGGAATTTAATTTCCTATTTAAAGCTTTTTCTTACTTCTTTTTTAGTCCCAAATCTCCAACTGGACGTTGTTTGCTCTTTTCTAGCCCAGCATAAGCATTTGTTTGTTTTGAACCTTTGATTATTGAGATTATTGCGTTTTGAGCATGTTCTATGTTTTCTGTGGGACCAATTATTCCTATTTCATTTTCTCTTCTCTCAAGATAACAATCTGAGATATTTGAAATGGTTTTTAGGGTCCTTCCCTCTTTACCGATTATTCTCCCTCTAACTCTTTTTAGGTCTTTGACCTTTGTGTGATCCTTTATATTTAAGAATTCAAAGACATTTTCTTCATTTTTTATTGAAATTGCTGCGGCAAATGGAAACCCAAAGTTTAAGGCATCAATGACCTTTTCTGCTATGTATTCATTTTCAGGTTTTCCTTGAACTGAGACTTCTCTTCCTCTGTTTGTGATCTTTACTTCTAGAGTATTCTCTAACTTTACCCTATTTTTTGTTATTCTAAACAATTTCTCAACAAGAATGACTTTCATGTAGAAATAAGATTGTTAGGGGTTTTAATCTTTTCTGTTAGAATGGAGGTTGATTTTTGGGCCAATTATCTTAGGGATGTTTAAAATAATTATTTTACTAGAACTCATCACTTTCTGTTTCTAGGTGACCGTTTTTACGTAACCATGCTACTTGATTTGGACGATATTTGAATAATAAATCTCCTTTACTATCTTCTAGTTCCCAAGGCTCTACAATCACAACATCATCTGGACGTAACCATAATCTTCTTCTTAATCTTCCTGGAACCCTACAATTACGAGTTTTCCCATCAGTACAATTAACCATCATTTTATTTCCACCAAGACGTTGTTCTATTATTCCAATAACTTCTTTCTCTTTTGGGAGTTTTACTCTAATTGGACCTTCAGTAGGGGGTTCTGGTCTTCTTTTTTGATATTTAGCCATCTTAATTGGTTTGAAAATTTGTTTATAAATTCTTACATTAGTACAAGTGCAAAGGGGATTCCTTGGATTTCACTTATCCCTTCTTTTTCTATTATTCCTGCTTCTAATGCAAGATCAGTTGATTCTTTTCCCACTATGTTGAAAGTTGCATCCTCTGTTGCGCCGTCTTTCATTATTTCAAAAGTTTCTTCTCTTGAAAGATCCTCTCCCTTGTAGAAGCTTTCTTTGATATCTAATTGAAATTCCTCTTCTTCAAAGTATTTTCCAATTAGGTCTGAATCGCAAACTGCAACGACTTCTCTGTAGGATTTATGTATTTTTACAAACATGTGAATAAATTAACTATTTAAAATAAAAACAAGGAGAATAAAATAAAAATTAAAAAAAAATCGAACTAGAATGCTTTCTTTGCTTCCCCTGAGTCCATTGCCTTTTCAGCGTTGTCTTTGGACATCATGGCACACATCGTAGTTCCGCAGTCAGGACATTGACCTTTTGCCATGAATCCACCTTTCGAGGTTTTGTTCATCGCAGGCTCTTTCATTTCTTGTCCTTTCTTCTTACACTTAACACAATAAGCTTTAACCATATTTGATTTTTCTCCTTTAATTTAATTGGAAATTCGTATGAATCTCTTGATTGATTATGGTAATAAGGGTTTTTAAAAACATCTATTGGATGTTTACCTGATAAAAATGTTATTTTTTAATTAGAAGTGTTTAAAATTAAACTTTTGATTGAATGGGGTGCTTTGCTCCACATGCTAGGCAATGAAGGAAATGCATCCTTCCTTCTTTTGTTATCTCTGTGTCTGGCTTTTTACATTCCTGACAGATTACAAACTCTTTAGCATATTCTTCTATTTTTTGATTAATCTTTTTACTTGGAACTTTTTTGTTTAAAATAAATCTTTCTCCATCTTTGTTCCCTGCTGCTGCAAGTTCTTTTAGTAAGAATTTTTGGAAATGATCTTTATCTCTTCTAAGATGGGAAGCAATTTGTGTGAAATTTGTTAAAATAGTTTTTTTACCTTCAAACCTTCCTTCTACTTTTGGGATTTCGAATCTTTCCCCCGTTCCTTCTACTTGTTTTACTACCTTGTAAGCATCATTTAATAGGTCTTCATATTCCATATAAAGACAACCTATGGTTTTCTTTATTAAACTTTCCTTTAGTTAGGATGAGGTCTGAACGAAGGAGTATAGTTTATAAATGTTTTAATGCTAATTATACTATGGGCATAAAAAATGTAGTTATTGGAATTGCCATAATTATCCTTACTTTTTCTGTAGTTGTTTATGGGATTGGAATATTTTATGATTCCCCAGAATATGAAGATCATTGTGGAGAGTTTAGGGCAAAAGCCATTAATTTAGATCGAGAGATATGTCCTGAAGTTTGTGTCCCATATTATAGTGTTGCTGGAGATGAATGTGTTTTTAATGAGTGTGGAAGCGGGTGTTTGAGTTATGAGAATGTAGGTGTCTTTGAGACTTTAGGGGCGTGTGAAAGTGAAGCTGGGTGTTATGATCGGTATAATGAGGCAAGAGAGAAATATTCTAAGAATTTATTTTTAATTACTTTACCTTTAGGAATTTTATTGATTATTGGTGGAGCTGTTTTCTTTGGGTTAGAAGCAGTTGGGGCTGGACTAATGGGTGGAGGAGTAGCAGTTATTCTTTATGGAGTTGCAGACTATTGGCAATATAGTGGAGAAGTCTTGAAGTTTATTTTATCACTTATTGGGTTAGTAGCAGTTATTTGGTTTGCTTATCGCTTTAATAAGAAAAATGGAAAAAAATAATCTAAAAGTTCATTTCTGGGTTTTATCAATTGCCTTCATAATTCTTGTTTTGACAAGATTTTTATTTAATAAAATTCCTCTTGAATATGGATATGGTCAAGTTACTCTTGGAACTTTTTTATTTTTAATTTACGGTTTTTATCTGGTTTTTGTTTCTTTTTTATATTTTAATAAAGTATTTAATGTTTGGAGAAATAATTTTCCATGGAAAAAAGAATTATTTAAGGCATATCTTATTTTAGCTTTATTTTCCTTGCTTATTTCTTTATTATTCATGAGCGCTAACGACGGTGTGATTGATATTATTAGTGATGTCCTGAAACCAATAGATTTTCTTTTTGATAATTTGCCCAATATTTTATTTATTGTTGGAATGAGTATTATTTTTCCAGTAAGTCTTTATACATTATTTTTATCCATAAAGTCTTTAATTTTGGTGAAAAAAGAAAATAAGTCTTATTG